>JAAUXU010051860.1_pt1 | contig 47860 bp, 38 predicted proteins | sample 7278151 | NCBI WGS metagenome assembly JAAUXU01 (sample SAMN14350113, study PRJNA611818) | marine sediment metagenome | isolation source: surface marine sediment (1.8m) | place: French Polynesia: Moorea | collected 2018-08
CAGAGACACCGCACCTTCACAATGTACACAAAATGGACTCCAAGGTCTTGCGCTGCTGCATCAAGGACAAAGTGTAGCAACTCAGGTACTGCAGCTGAGGCATTCTGGTCCTCTTTTTTTTCTCCACACCGTTTGCGTTGGAAGAGTCTCATACATATAAACGGAGTTACTGGAGCTCTTTGTCCCTTCTTAGTAGTGATGCACCAAGCCTACTTCGAGCTAAACTCATTTTACTGTCGAGTCACCTAAAGTTTCTAAGTAGTTTCTCCTAAAAAGAGAAAGGGATGCCATACTAAGCACAAAAGCTGATACCTTATAACTGCGCTATGTTAACCTCTTTTAAAGATCTTCGAGAAGTCTTCAAAAGTCACCTTCGAGTCATATTAGAACTTAAGAAAAAAAAACCAACGATGTGGACGCTTTCTTCTTTAAATCCTGATCTTTTTTTCAGTCAGCACAGGTCCGACATCTAAAAAAAACCCTTTCTCTGAAAAGGGGGACAACTTCAGCAAGATGCACGCTGGAGATAATTCGAGCTGAACAGTTTCAACTTGAGCTATTCCGAGCCTGAGGAAAACTTGAGGTCGACTAGAATTGTGTCGAGTTCAGCCTGGGCTCGAGCCAACGCTACCTTAGAGGTCTGGCCGAGATTGCTGCTTAGAAACGTTTCCAATCGGTGTTGAGTGATGGACAAAGTTTGGCAGAAAACAAATGTCTAGAGCAAATCCTCGGACACGTCAGTAGCATTCTTTAACCGCTGTTTACACATTGTTCAAATTACTGTCGACTCCGACGCAAAAGATCCTCTGGTCAGCAGAGAAGAGTTCATATGTCCAGAGGTTCACTATAGCAAGAAAGACATATTAGGAGATCGAGGGAGTGAGATTGATTCACTTATAACTTTGCTTGGAGTGATAGTTAAACAGTGGATTCGTCGTAAAATTGAAACACTGTATTAGAACCCCTTCGGCATGGTTTAATGCAATAGCCAAAGAAGTACACTTCTTGCTGTTTAACCTGTATTGTACAGCCACTTTATGAGAAGAGGTTGCCTATGACGCAAACTTTTCCTTTCATGCAAGGCTTTTTCTCTGGGGCTTTGACACTGTCAAGAGAAAATTAAAAAAATTGGAAATTTGTTTCTTCTGTTAGGGAAGGTTTCATGAGCATCTGATGGGGCTGCCAGAAACCGCCGAAACTTCATTTCATTAAAAGTTGCCATTTTTGGTAGTTCACTATACTAAGAGTGAGTTATGTAGTAAAACTCGGTTTATACAGAAACATTAAATGTATCGGTCTTCACCATATCGTGTACAAATTATACCCCGAGTCTGCTGTATTTCTTTACACTGTTACGCAGTCCAACGTTGTAGCAAAATGGTAAGCATAATTTCTCTTCAGAACAATTTATATTCAAATACCGAGCTGTGCATAAATGCTTGGACATTTATTGTTTGGGAAATAGGGGCAAAGCCACGAGCAATAGAAAGAAAGGAGGCGATTTCTCAGCTTTAATTTGCAGGCACTACATGTAGCTGTGATGAAAAGACTAAAATGTTATCCCAAAACGACTAAACTGCATCAAAAAATCTTTGTGTGTATTCAGGCTGGTGAAAACAGCAACCATAATCTCTCGGAAGTTTGGCATCGCTCGCAGCACAGTCTACAACATGAAGCTCTATTAGGCCACAGGAGACTTGCAAAAGTGCCAGAGCCCTACGAGGCCAAGGTCTACGACCGCAGAAGAGCTAAGAGGCCTGTGAGATCGAGGCCAACCGAAAGATCACCATGTAAAAGTTAGTCACTGTCTCCAACATCAGCAGTTGGACTATGGGACGCCTTGCAAAGGCAGATTTGGGCCCCAAGAACCTTCAAGAACGTCAGGTCCACATCAACACCTTCCCACATAATGTATCAACACATCTCAGATTTTATGCTTACACATGGAAATAAAATGACACTGCAGCTTCGAATTTAATGTTTAAACATCGTATCGAACACCGCATAGCAGGCAACCTAAAAGAAGTCATATCCTTGATAACAAACAACACAAGATCAGGGAATTGACACGACACCCTGTCTGCACCGTTTTATTAGCTTAACGCACATACCGAAAGTATGAAAAGTCATTTCATACTTCTTTTTGCTGATTATAAAAAAGAAATTTTCGTTTTTATCGTTGTAATAAAAACTTTGCCACGGTTTTTCTTCTTTGTGGGTGACACCAGGACCCTTCTTACCACATCCATACCGTAGAGTCCAGGATTGTCATATGCTGCCGTGCTCAGGTGCTGGCAGAACGAATTGACCAGGGCGTGGGGAGAGCCGGCCTACCATCAAACATACCTCCGGGTCTCAGGGCGTATGCATGGAACCTACGCTGTACTGTGAATGTGCTACCACTCTATGACCCTTGCTGGACCCATCGACGAACAGCTTTTCATTTCCTGGGTGTCGGTAAGACCAGAATAAGGGTGGCTTTCAAACTTTGCCCAATAGATGCGTCTACATTATGTCTGTCACGCATCAATGTTAGTCAGCATACATGTACGGATAATAAGATTTCTGCTTACCTTACGTATGCGTGGGCTGCGTGATAGCTATACATACCTAGCCTATACCTAGATGATAGATATACATACCTACGTATCTTGTCAGCCAATGTTTGAAAGCCATCAATATTCCGATTTCACCAGTCTGTTTCTCTCAACTCTCTCTAGAAAGGTTGAGACCACTGTACTGTACTGGAGGACCGCAGGTCTTTTCTCATCAGGACCGCTTGACGTTAAGTGTGTCTATCACGAACGCCATCATCTTTGGTCAGCTCCCACGTGAGTTTCTCCCCTGATGGGGGCTTAGCAGCAAATGGTAATGCACCATTTTGAGTGATACTGAGCTCCTTGCTCCTAAGCAGGGAAGGGAGAAATCCGCCTCCTTCTCGGCCACCGCATCATGGAACTTTTGTCGTGAGCAAAAGTGCTCTTGTGCAAGGTTTTTGCACAGACCAAGTGCTGTCTGTGTATGTTCGTTTTGTTTGTCCGATGGTCAATACATCATCAACAGGATTGAATGGTTTTCAAAGTCACAAGCAACTTCAGGTCGGCCTTGGCTGGCCTTGCCTAGCTTCGCCTCTCTTGGTCTGGTCTCGGGTGGGCTGGCCTGGTCTTGTGCCTGGCCTGGCCTGACCTTTATTGCGATAAAGGGCAAAATTCTTCTTCTGAGGAAAAAGGCTTTTTCCTCCATTTTGCACGCAGTCATCTATTACTACACCTCTCTGCACCTCCTTTTGAAGTTATGATGAGAACTCCTTCTCACGTGAACATTCTCAAATTTTACGAGAAGAGACGGCGACTGAATGCCCCGCATTTACTCTTCCTCATAAGCACATTTAATCCTGAGAATGAGCGAGCGGACAAAGAAATGAGGTGCCAGGATAAGACGAGTAAGAGGAAATCCTCTTAAGCCGCTGTTACGTTCGCGAACTTGCACACATTGGCCATGCGCGTGAAGATGGTGAGCGTGTAGTGTCACTGCAGGAGCAGGTGCCAAGTATGCACGCGTCTTAAGAAATGAGGCTGCCGACTCATTTGTATGAAGGAACGGCTAAAGATATGAACGTTTGACAAGCATGACAGCAGGAGGAGACGGTGGAATTTAATTTTGTCTTCAGGTGTTGGCAGCATCTTCACCATAAGAAGAGCAGAAAGCTGGACTATGTGCACGACAAGAGCTGACTCACCACGGACGTCTGCAGTAAGAATGCGATGGCGGCAGTCTCGTTGAAGCCTAAGTTGTCCACGAGGAATCCGGACCCTGAGCGAGAAATAAATCTTCCCAACCCGCTCAATGAAGACCAGAGACCAGCTACCAGACCGTGCATGCTCGGGTTATCCGGACACCCGGCGTTACTAATGAGAAAGGGGAAAAGTCAATCAGTACTAAGAATGATTCACCGTTGTAGAGAAATCTAAAATGTAAAAATCTTTCTGAAATGGCTAGAGGAAGCTAGAAATGATGGCTAAAGCCACATGTGCCAGACAACAGGACAATATTTCGGCAAGAAATCTCCATTGCGCTCCTATACGGGCAGAGCAAAAATATCTCAGCAGTTCAAGGGATCCCAAAAACGTGAGAGTGGTTCCTTAGGCAAAGGAAGGTGCAGGATGAGATGATAAATCATGAGGTGGTTGAATGGAGAGAAAGAAAGATTATAAGAACAGGGTGTCCCTTCATACGAGGCCTATCTTTAGTGCCATACTAACATGAGGTGGACCAGGATAAATGAGTAACAGGTCGATGCTCAAACAGACAGGGAAACAGTGTAGACAATTTGACTTTTGAGACATGACAGGGCAATATGAAAGTTTGATTGTCTGCAGCACACACGTCTCTTTTTGACATCATCGACGCAGTCTCACACGTAAGATGAACGGGTGACAACGTCCTTTCTCAGCGATTTGGAGGAACACTTTTCATACTTTCATCTTGGCAACTTTAATGATCTTTATACGACTACAGGACAGTGTCTGCGTAGAAGTACTGTATTATAATGCGGACGCAACTGCTGTACATAACATTACAGCAAGTTGAAATCTCTAAACCTCTGATGCCCATACGAGACTGGCGCTACTTATGTAAATGCTTAATGTAAAAGTGGCCGTTTTCTCTCTCTTTCCTCCATTACCGTGATTTCAGGGGAACCATAATTGCACCAGCTTAATGACCCGCGAAATTCCATCCCTAAAAGTGCCTGCTAGCATAGTCTTTCCATGCAAGAGCAATCTGAGCAGAGCTTCCTCACATGTGAGGCAATTGCGAAAGTTAGCAAAAGTGCGCGATTTTGCCCGTATAAGTGGCGAAAGGAGAAAAATGCTCTCTTACACTGCTTCGTGCAAGGCATCCATGATTCCTGCCACTTGTTCGCCGCCAATTCCAATTCCGTTCAGCACCAGAGCAGCCACTGCCAATGGAATGGTCCTGAGAAGAGAGAAAAAGAGACCTTAGGAGGTTAAATGAAGAGGAATAGCCCAGAGGGAGGGAACCTTCTCTCAATCTGTTCCTCGTACTAAGCACTCGGCCAGACAAGACCAAAGCGGATGCTCACGTTACGCGTACATACGGTGCTACGAACACCAAAAGTAACAAGGCGTGCACCGACACAGGCTTTGTAGTGAACATTCACAATGCGCTCGCTACCTTTGCTATCGACTGCATCGTCCGTGCTATCTAGGCAGTGTGTGTGTATGATGATGAAGCACTTGTACGAACTTTCTTTTCACGGCCAAAGCAAGTTGGCTCTGGTTCTCTGGGGTACTGTACGGTGCCTTACCTTCAGTGGTGTACACCGTAACGTATGGCTGTAAGTACTTCTACGCATGTCGTCGCTTCCACTTTCCATTGAAGTCGAGAGCCTTCAACTCCGACGAAAAGTTTCTCTCAGAGCTATACCAAAAGGCTTGCTTTTGGCATCAGTCGACGAAGCAAAAGTGCCACGGCCAATTTCCGTTAATTGTGCCATCTTCATTCAAGATACTAGACAATGCTGAAGAAGTGGTGGTGGCACCGGTCCACTAATGAAATGACTCCAAAGGGGGCCGTCCGGCTGCCCGGAACACAGCCCTCCGAGGGACAAAGAGCTGCCAAGGAGAGATCCTTGAGGCCAAAGCGAGCAATGACTGCGATGATTAGTATCTACCCACCTACGTGTTCGTAAGTGAGAACGAGTGGTGCGAAAACATTTTGCAAGCTTGGAAGTGCTTGCTGAATGTGCATTTTTCTCGAAAGATAAAGCCTTGTGGGTGGTATTGACATGAGCCGTGACAATACCATTTGTGGGATAAAAGAGTGCCAACTTATCTGTCACCACCGAACTTCTTCCACGCTCCATGGTGTACTCTTCCGCCGCGTACGTAGGTACTAGGTAGGTCCTGCACACTGCGTGCGTATGCATGTAAGAGGGCCAAAGCATAACTCACAGAGGCAGATGTATGCCGACGAGAGAGGAGGCACCGAGCAAGAAGAAAGATGCTGCCACGAAAGCACCGCTTAGCACCATGTACGGCTTGACCGTATGCTTCCTGCTGGCGTCGCACACCACGCCCCAGATGGGAGATGCGATTGAGTTGGCGCCATCTTTAACACCAAATAGCAGGCCTACCAGCACAGGTGACAGCTTAAATTGACGAATGACCTACAAAGAGAGATAATGTGCATAAAATAGTTCTTTCCCCTCCTCCAGGCCAAGACCCTTACAGGGCCCCTGTACTTGCGTTCGGAGTACTGCGATCAATAATGATCAAGTCTCCCTTTATCTTTTGCTTCTCCTACATACGATTGCAATTCTGAGAGAGGAGGAACTGTAAAAATCAGATTTGGTGTGTGCAGCAGAGGCCCTAAAGAGTGAAAGAACTGAGGGAGGGAGGGAAAAGGAAGGAAGGAAGGAAAGAAAGAAAGAAAGAAAACTGGGAACGACGTTTTTGATAAGGGGAAAAGAGGGAGACGGATTATTTTAGAAAAGGGAAGGCGCCCTTCCAGAATTTTTCAGATCCCCACGTCTTCCTCAGGCTGTCTCACCCCCCCCCCCCTCCTTCCTTACCAACGACCTCGTCGCTCCTGATTGCGTTGACTTGTTAGAGCAGAATTGCAGCGTCAACATGAATCTAGTGGGACTTGTATAAGAGACATATAAGAGCTCTTAGGATAACGCAGGCTGAACTCACAGGCGCGAATACAAGACGCACGCAGTCTTGAGGGCATCGAGAAAAAAAGTGTGCCAGACTCTCTTGTCATCGACTTCTCACCTTGGGTTCGAGGTTGATGGAGAGAAATCCGTTACAGGCGGTAGCCACGATGAAGGCGAGGAAGCTGAACCATATGCGTGGGATGCTCAGCATGTTCTTCACGGTGATCTTCTTGCCCAAGGACCGGGAGCCGTTAGGCGAAGACTGCACTGAAAAAGAACGCGCCGTTCACCAAGTACTGCTAGCGTCACTCGCTCGTGCGCAATGAGCCCCGAAGTACAAAGATGAACAAAGCCTATCTATCCACCTCATAATTGGAGGAGGGAAACGATCGCCCATGGCAAGATCAACGCTCTCGCTACATCATTGACGTTTGCTAGGAAGAGCAAATTGAGAGCGATCCTCTTGATAGTGGGAGCGTGACGGCTGCAAGGCAATTCCTCATCATTGCGCTTGCCTTGATGGATTCATCTCCCTATGTGAAGTAGACTACGTACAGTGTTTGCACCTAGAAACAGCTTTGCTATTCATAGGGCTCGCAGGCGATTAGCAGTAGTGCTCAGTAGGTCAAGTCAAGGTTTGGTAGAATCATTACCGCCGATGCTGCAGTGAACCCCGCAAAAACTCTGAATTTCTTCCACACTACTCACGGTTCTCCACACCAATTGAGGTATATGAAACACTAGAGGACTGGCGTGTACGCCACTCTACCACCGGCTGGGTGAAAAGTGGCGGCCCTTCACACAGCGCGTCCTGCATGAACTGAAGGTGCTACGTACACCTCAATTAGTCTGGAAAACCGTAAATAGTCTTGGAAAAGTACAGAATATTTGCCGGGTTACTGTAGTAAAGCTGCGACAGCAACTTATGGCTGCCACTCAGCAATTTGTATTCAAATGTAGCCACGATTATCTCGCGCATTCTTTTTCTTGCACTCACTGATGCATTCCGGCAATAAGGGTAAGCTAACCACAGCCATGCATATCTGCACGCCACCCATGATAACGAACGGCAAGTAGAAGCCTCCGGCGCCGAGGAACGCGCCCCCGATAAACGGGCCGCACATCTGAGCGACGTTCATGGCCGTGCGAGTAAGAGACTGAAGAAGAAACACCATTAGTTTTACATGCATATCAATAGGCGGGAATGTGTCGATGCATCAGCAAAGCTTGAAGTCAAGAGGGTGACCATGCTCAAAAAATCAACGCAAATATCTTCAATTGACAGTGCTTCGACAATATCGAATAACTATAATTACCATCTCGTATGCAAACGTTGGAATATCCCCCTCAAAAAAGCTTCACACCAATTAGTACCGCTTTGCTTGAGCAAAATCTGCTACTTCCGTCATAAATCTCCCAGGATCTTCTGCACAAGAATTAGCATCAGGTGGAAAACTTGTCACGTTTCTGTGCCAAGAATAGTGGAGAAATTTATGCAAGTTGTCTGTGTCCACGAAGCAAGATGTCTTACAAGAAAAAGCTGGCAGATTCTTCCCCCAACAGTTTGTGTGGTGGAAGCACAGACCTGGGGACTTTTGCTGTAGCAAAACTCCGTCCGCAGCCTTGCCAAAGTGGTGTCTCCCACTGTCTTGTCCGCACCCAAAACAGTACAAGACTTTTGTACCACTGACACTCCTCGAAAAGGGGAGGGAGAAAACCATTGGATCTCTTGCCGAACAAAGAGCTCTTTATCTAGTTCATCCACCCATAAAACGTTATAGCTCTACACCTATAGATCTTGAGAATCACGGTGAATTTGCTGTGCACTGTAGGCTGTGGAAGCACTGTTAACTTCATCAATCTCTGAGCAATGCTTGGCACATTAACTAAAAACACTGGAACGACCTCTCCTTGAGGAAACGCATAAAGTTATGCTTTTCCTCCACATCATGGTGAAGTCACCTACAAATATCTTTCCGACGGAGTTGTGGAACTCGATTGCCGTGAATGTAAACGTTGCCGTTATGACCATCGCGTTTCCAGTAGCATGAAGCATCCGGATCAGGACAGCGAAGAACACAAACTCAAAGCTGGGAGCGAAGAACTCAAGGAACCTGAAGTGCACGACGGTGTAAGCTGACGCACAATATAAACGATGAGGTACTTGTACACTGTACAGTACCTTCGACCCGTACGTACGGGTGCTCCCTTGCTTACCCTGACAGCAGACAACAGACTCCACCAGTGAAGATGCCGAGGATTAGAGCAAAACGAACACCGATGCTTTTGAGCTGAAAGGAAAATTAAGTCTGGTGTGTCATTTGCGACGGTACCGGGAAGGCAGGTAATAATGATAAGGCAACAACAAGGTAATATTTTACGTCATAATCAGTCCAGGAGGCAAGTACTAGACATTTAGATTCTATACGTTATGCGTGGAGAGCATCCATGACATTAGAAATGGTGAACTTTCACTCGTCAAGTAGCATTGATCGAGATTTATAGCGCTAATCCGAGCCAAGCTCTCACCAATCTGCTGACTTTCGATTTGACAATCAACCGAAGGCTAAGACGAAAAGCAGATGGGGCTGGAAGCCCCAATCGGACCCTCTCAAGTCAACCCAAGTCTTTCGAAGGTCCAAGGGCTTGTGCTTGGCTTAAAGTTTTAGGCTTAAGAAAGCCATGGCCACTGTTCCTTCAACGCACATTGCCAACAGTGAAACACAAAGTGAAATGTTATGGCATTCGTACAGCACACGATTAGTACACATTACCCTCAATGGCAGTCAGAAGAACCTCGTACAGCAGTTTAGTACTTTGTGCTTCACTGGGCGCCGCTTCTTCATAGCTGGGCTCATGATCGCAACCTAAATATTCAGTCCGTAAAGTTTTGACTCTCCCCCTGGTCGTCACAAGCCCCATGAATAAAAGTTTTGCAACGCTATCGAGGAAGTGGCCATAAAGGCTGTGAGTTACTGCCCTCCCCGTCCAGTTTTACTCGTATGGCCCCATCCACGGCACATATTGCATCTTACCAATGCCAATGTTCGGTACATAGGTACATAAAGCAAAACTTTCGCGCTGTCTCTCCTGAGGCGGGGGAGAAGAGGAGGAGGACGTTGCACTTCTCTCTCGTTCTCAGAATGACCCCCAAACAGTCCAAAGTGCCGCAAGAAGAACCTCAACAATAACAGTGAAGAGATAAAAAATGGAGGGAGCAACAACAGCAGTGGTAGAGGCCTTGTAGCAACGTACGCGTAAACTTTCTTTCCATTTCCTTCTGCACTCTCATGTGTTTTTCCTCGACGTGAAAGAAAAAGAAAGCTGGATGGAGACACGCAGACACGCGCGCACCCGTGTGAACGTGTGCGACCACGCACTGGAGTTGAGAAAGAGTAACTAATGGAATAAAAAAACACTGAAAGGCTGTACATAGAAGATGGAAGACTTAACTTTCAAGAAAGCTTTTTTGCGCCGTTTAAGTAGTTTTCCTAGTTCTTCGCCCACACTTTTGAGATTCCTTTTCTCAGTCTGGACGGTGTGATTTCTTTACAGGACGTCGGAGGATCAGCCAACAAGTAAACCGAGACTTTGCTGAAATACCTCGAGATTAAGAAGCCTCTGTTTTTTTTTTTTTTTTGCTTTTGTTCCCAACAAAGAGAGTGAGAGAGAAATTATCTCCGCGAGTAATCTCTCTTTTCCGTCAGCTCTGCTCCTGATGTGTGCGCCCTACTTCTGAGGAATTTAGAGAGTGCGCATAGCGCTCCTGCTAAACTTTGAGTTGGCTTGGGTTGGACTCTTCCGGGGGGAAGTTTGAACCCGGTGGGGCGTGCGTGTCCATCTCAAGCCGCTGCCGCCCAAGACGACGACGCGATGAAAAGGAAGACCATTCGGTCTTCCTCCGTTCCTTTCTTCAGAAAGAGTTGACATAGACCGCTACGGTCTATAGAAGTTAAGACAAATATGAGTAAGTCAAACATGGGATCATTGTTCCTTGCAGTTATATCAGGTTTGAGAGATCTTCACGTGGATAATGAATTCGTATAACGTTAGGCCGGGGAAGAAGATCGCTGCTCGTCCTACACTCCTGCAATGCCAGCATTGTAGACGCATGCTTGATGTACGCAAAAACTGACAGATTCTTCCTGAGAGGAAACTATTCGAAAAATCGTTCTTATCTACTCTGGTGAGCATAGAGTGTACTGTGGGTATGGCACGAGCATCGAGGGAGAGAGACGGTATTTCGGATGCCAGCAACATTGCTTTAGAGCAGATTGTACTGTACTGCCTTGGACTGGACTGTCACTTTTTTAGTACACATGCGTTTTTTTGTTCACTGAGAGTGTGCGGACAAGCAGCACAACGCAGCCTGGAGTCCGAATCAGCCCATGATCGAATCGCCCGCTACAGAAGTGATTGCCTGGCTGTATTGAGGATCAGCTGACTGTCTGGACGAGGTATCTCAGGTGGTAGATTGGGTTGACTCAATACACATATTTGTACTTTGTTCTGTAAATTTTGTCAAGTGTTCTGTACGTTCTAATCCAGCCACTTTCATTTTTTAAAGTTCTTTCTGAAAAAACAAAGCAACTCAAAAAGCCTTAAAAAACAAAGAAGTGACGTTAAACAACAAATGCCCCTTTAGGCAAGGCTTGAACACCCTCGTTTGCATTTTAAGGCTCTCCGGCCTTGACGACCCTCGGCCCACCCGGCACCCCTCCCCCTCGGCTAGTCAATGCCCTCGAAATACAAACTAATTAGTACTGTGCTGTTCTTAGTATTTGTTCTGTACTTAGCCGCACATCTGTACAGTACAGCATCTCGCCTGCACTCACGTGCTTGGCGATTCCTGGCGTGACGACGAATGAGGTGAGGCAGTTGGTGCCGATGATGAATCCGTAGACGCTGGCCGTAAAGCCTTTATCTTCGGCGATCCGCGGGAAGAAAGGAGGGAAGAGGCAAACCGCGAACGACGACGTCAGAGTGGCCCCCATCAGTACGGACAATATAATCCACTGTCGCCCGCTCATCATGCCGTTGCCGGAGGTCTGCTGCGTGCTCTCAGAGGACTCAGCTGTGATGGTTGAAATGCTGTCCTCGCTGCTGCTAGCCGTTGTGGTCGAGGGAAACGTTGCTCCCGTCATTGCACTCCCGGGACTGTGGCGGCGTGGGAAAATGCCGCCGTCTCCCCGGACTTGGCGTGGAAGGCCCCCATGGGTGCCGCCGCCGCCGCCGCCGCCGCCGCTGTCGGGGGTTGCAGGGAGCAATGGCGTCTTCTCACTCATGCCAAAGCGCGCAAATATGAATGTGATGAGTGATGACGGGGGTTTCTACTGTCTGCAGTCAGTACTCTTGATCCTATTTCTCCTCTCTCTTCTCCGTTTATCAGCTCAGCAAGACGACTGCCAGATGTACGTGGAGATGTTCCTATGTACAAACTAGTGATGCTGGCGAATCAGGAAAAAAGACTCGTCTGCAGTCAAGTCAACAAGTCAAGCAATTAAAACTTTTCGTATGCATCTGCAAAAGCTCTTTGCATATTGTGGCATAAACTCATAAGCTAGAAGCTTCTGTAGCGTGCAGTTGTCGTGAACAATCCTTGTCGTAAGTAATTTTGGCGAGGTAGAATCGGCTTTACGCACAGCACCGTCTAGTGCGGAATGGGCATCTCCTGTGGGTTGTTCAGAGTGTGAGACACAAGTTTAGGTGCAGAATTTCAACGGTTTGACTCGCCATTTTGATGTTACAGTGCCAAAATTCCAGCCTCTCCGGTCTGAGCCTCCCTGCTCCCTGTCTACCTTTCTGTCTTTTGAGCTCTATAATATCAAAACGGGCAGTGAAAATGATAGACTTGTATTATCAAAGTTGTTTCTAAGCATCTGACTTACACATTTCGCATCAAAATCCCACCTCAACACATTCCAGTGCAGCGTAAATTATGAAGTTCTCCCCGCGGAAACCACTTATGGCAACGACTGTAGTTGGTGAAGTGGACTGCGGAAGTGAGCATCAAAAGCATGTGTCCCCTCGGTAATGCACGCCTACATGGGAAGTCCACAGTAGAATAGAAGTGCTTGTATCTTAAATGATATTAAGTTTCGAGTCAATTTTTGAGTCGACTCGAATGGCTGACTCACGCTCGCTCAGCACGACCAGTAGTGCGCCATGTGCTGCACTCTGCCTTTAAGTCGGATGGGTCGGGATCAGGTCGGGTTCGGGCTGGCCCGCAATAAGACAGCCAACTGCGTGTCTCGAGCCTGGAGGTACTGCCACGAGGTAGGAACTACCCCTCGACTACCATTTTCTGCTCTGAAGAGTGAAAGTCGTTGTAAGATGAGTCATGAAGAGCGAGAAAATAACTGTTCAATGCATCGGAATTTGGATAATCGGGGTTCCGGATAAACGGATAATCAGGATTTTCTCTGTATAACTGACATTGCTAGTGGAGACACATTGTTTAAAGGGGAATTTAAATCAAGGTATAATCGTATAGTTGGTATTTTTGGCGGTTCCCAACCTTGGTATTAGATCCACCTTATTTCTGTTATGAACTAACCACTACTGTATGAGATGACAGAATTTCTGGCGGATCCTTTTTGGGGCCAGAAGTTTGAAGCAAAACTCAGTCTGTCACATGCGCAACGAAGCAAATGAAACCGTGGAGGGATATTGAAAAGTACTAGTTATAGCGAAAGGATCTGTCCTTATCTAAGAAAAACCTGGGTATACCGTGGATGCTATTTTATGTTTCTAGTGCCTCTCTGGTTCTGACAGATCTAAAAAAAAAGTTGGCTAGCATCATTAAAAAAGACCTTGGGGGGCCTTAATTAAACTGTCTGCTCTATCGGGATGTTGAGTTAAATGAGGTTTTTCCCTTGCGAAATGTAGTCCAGTTTATTCGGATTGCACTGTACATTAGTTAGTCAACCATTAAAAGTGTTCAAAAATGCCGCTGGTAACAAGAATGTAACCGGCTTAGACATTCGAGCTGCGGCAAAATAGGCTCGAGCTTGCGGGCTCGGTGGTTCCGGCCAGGCTCATTGCTATCTCTCCACAGAAGTAAAGAAAAAAAGAAAAACTACCCAGTTCTGTCGCTTCATACGCCCGTACCAAGTTCATTTCACGTGATACACGACTGCACTGCGCGGTGCTGCGCTTGTGCACACACGCGAACCCTGTCTTGCACAGAGCCTCACCCAGAACTGGAAAGTGCATCCAGGGCGGCTCCGGCTTGAGATGTCCGCACCTCGCGATGCACGAACTGCAACTCCCGCCAGAAATGTGTTTGCTCTGGAGATATCCACCACTGGTAACCTGTCGACAGCAACGCTGAGGATCATTTCATGCACACGTGCGGCCTTTATTGAACGTTGAAAGCAGCCTTTCGAAAATTTGATTAATGACTGTGCCCGCGCGCACACCCTCTCCTCGGCCTACCCTCTCCTGCCCTACAGTTACCTCCTTCTTTATCCTGCAGACGGTTTTTTCCCTGCGCCTCCAGGCCCCAAAATATTGGTCTGGGCCCTGTACATAACGTGTGGGTGCCATACGTATTGAGTCAAGTTGAAGTGTTTTCAAGCTCGTTCTCACTTCCCTCATCATCCCTTGGGGTGTGCGATATGACGAGGGTGTGTATGTGTGGGTGGGTGGGTGGGTGGGCGTGTGTGTGCAGTCTGCGCACGTCCTGCAGCAGGGAACAAAAGCAAAGTCGGTAACTAAATTATTTGCCATGGAAAGAAGTCCATCAGGCCTGACATCATGTGGCAATTTTTTGGGGGGCCAACTTCAGCTTCAATGCATGCAACTTACTGTGGAGGAGAATGCACTTTTCTTCAAAGAAGAGAGACGGAAGAACGCTCATTTGCCGCTTTATGGGCCTTGAGAGGAGGAGAAGTGCAAGAACTTTCCAACGTCGGGGAGGGAGACGAAGAAGCACCCCACACCCGGAGGCACAAGTTAGAGAAGAGAGACAGGCTGAACGCAATTTCACTTTGCCAAGAGCGAATATTAAATATTTACACTCATGACGTACGAAATCCCCAGGGCAGAATGGCTCGCAGTCATCTTCAAACCAAGATACTTGGAGAGCTTTTAGTGCACGTGTGACCAACTTTCTGAGTAAACCAAATGCTGCTTTACTTCCGCTGTACCGTGCATGGACACGTATGTACTTTAACGCAAAGCTTTTGGATGACATTTCCTTTTTTTCTTCACGAGGGAAATACTCTGCGACAGTATGTCCAGAAATCAGGGTATTTTTTCGGGAAGAGCGGGAAATATAGCAAATAGAGGGACATATAGTTTCTATATTTCCCTTTGCCAAATCGCCTTTGTCTTGACTGCCCAGGTCGCCGTCCTCACCACCTGCCCGTATCATATCTCCCTCTGCCAATTCTGCTCTTGTCCTTACTGCCTGAAATGCAACCCCAAAATTTTGCGTTAAATTGCGTCTCATTAATGAGCACTGTATCTTCCCAGTTTTTTTACCGAGGCGATTTGATGTGTCTGAGGCCTCATATTGTCCGAAGCCCACAGCGTCGTCCTCGGACAATATGAGGCCTTGGACACATCAAATCGCCTCGGTAAAAAACTCGGAAAATACAGAGATGCAATATATAGTTAATGTATGCGTGCTCACACTGTGAGGCACATGTAAGAGGCAGTCTACCTGAGCAGGCCGTGAAAAATTGTGCGAAAAAGTTCTACGCTGGTGCGCTATTGCTAAAAGACTTTATGAAAGATATAATCTCTGTATGGAAGAGAAATTCCTCCCTCAACCTTCTTTAATGTTTTGGTTCAGAAAAATCAATGCGATACGAGGAAGGGCAAAAGAGTGAGATTTCCTGGCAAAGAGACGATTTCCTTCCTCGCTCACGTACTCACACATGACTTGACCGCCTCCAGACCTCGTAAGCCTGTAATAAAAGCAGATGGGAGGCGTATTGCAATGGATCTCTTCTTCCCCCTCCTTCTCCGGCCAGTAATTCTTGCTGCTCATCCACTTTGACTTGTGATTGGGTTCGACACTGGCACTGGCTGTTGGCACCCCGTTTGCAGGTTTACGTACTGCAGTAGGCACCTACTACATGTGTACACCATCTCGTGGTGCCAGTACACATAAGTGAGTGCGTACTCTTGAGTTGGGTTGGGTTAGGGGAGGCTTTCTGTTCCGAGAGGAGCCCCCCTAATCCACTGTACGGAATTATGCATTGGACCAAGGCATGGAGCTACCTAATGCTGGGGAGGCAGCAGGCCTTGCCAGGATTACTCGTTATACCAACAAGGCACGCACTCGTGCATCTCCATACAGGCAGTGTGCGTACCGTTGCTCGCAACTTGTGTACGTTTATGCACGAACATAGAGCAATCCTCTTATTGTTACACGCTATACGAGGAATCTGGCGATGCTTTACTGAAGACCAAGTAAGTACATACATAGTAGATCGTATGAGGGAAATGCGTTCCTTTGTCAGAAATGGCTCTCACTCTCGGCAACATGTGCTACGCTCGCCGTTCAGAGGAAATCATATGGGGGAAAGAGCTTGTTGTAGCACAGTATAGTTGAACGAAGAAAAAAGAGAAAGGCGTTAGAGCGGAGAGATGAGGGGAAATTCAATCAGACCATCTTTCCTACAACTTTCATTACGGAAACAGAGCGCAGGCAAGGAACAAATGAATGAGGGCTGATGATCAATACCAGGCTGTTCCTGATGAGGTTGTTGCAATGACTTACCTTTGTTTCTCACTCAGATGTGGACCTAACAACTTTAACGCTTGAGAAAACATCTGTCGCCAAAGTTGTGAACCCTCATTCCTGAGATTACTCGTACTTTGAGTTTGCAACAACAGCAGCACAGTTCGAAGTTGCACATGGGCGTCGTGCGCTCGCTGCAGCAGTTGGGCTACCAATCAAGTATGCAGTCACCGCCAGCTGTGTGGGGGTTCCGCACTTCACGCGCTACGTTCATCCAGTACTTTCGACGCCACATTTGGCATTGAAGGATGTCCTCTTCTTCCTAATGTGAGGGACGGACGAAGCCGCTGCTCTTGCGACTATTGCTGAACTGAGCAAAAAGGGAAAGAAAACAAAGCAGAACAACAATGGCGAGCAATTAATTTCTGGGGCTGATGCTGGGAAAAGAAAAGAGACCAGAAGACATCTTGTGCCTTCAAGAAACTTTGTCTCACTTCTTTCCTTTAGATGCGATTGTGGTATAAAGAAGTAGACACTGATCCTTCTACGTGATACGCGTATGTACCAAAAGTCCAGTCTGGGACAACTATCGCTCTGGCGAGACTTACTGAGTGATGATGCCGGGAGGAAGACAATCCAAGAGGTCTGCCAAAAATGCGGTCGGCCTCGTGGAACTGTTCAGGTCACTCCGCACGACGATCTTCAGATGTCGAAACTCGGTGCCTGATGAGGACGCAGAATCCTCTCAGACGACTACAAACAGCGTCATCTGGACCATTTTTGGGACTTCAAAAGGCAGTGCAGAACAGACTAGGCTTTGGCAAGGGTCAGTCAGTAGGATTATCTTGCAAAAAAACAGAGTCTCGCAGAAAATGAAAGTCGGTCCTTTCAGTCAGCAGAAAATCTGCCCCAAAGTTGATGCATTTGCGCCAGTTGCATAAACTGTGCTTCAATGAATGAACAGCCATTCCTTGGCAGGGTTGTCACTCTGGACGAACACTGGATGTGTGACTTTATACTAGACATAAAAGACAACTTTCACCCAAGGCGACGTTTGGGCACCCGGCCAATTTCAAGACCAGCAACAGTTAAGGTCTCTGTCACCGATGATGAGAGTCATGACCACAGTAACACGAGGTTGAGGAGAGTTTTCTGGAGGACTCTATATCTTTATCTCCCTTTTCGTCAGAGCGGTGCTTGGTTGTTCAGAGTTTTAGTAACTTTTTTGTTGGAGCAGCGCTTGATGTGCCTAATGCACAAGAAGAATAAAAGTGAGTGGGTGAGCACTCTCTACCAGCAATAACCCATTTTCTGTCTTTCTCCACGGCTCAAAGCTGTCTTAAATATTGCTGGCCTCATCTGTCACTCGCTCTTAACCCTTTGAACTCCACTGGCCGTTTTTCCGGCCTAATCGAGTATCCCATATACTCCAGGTGGCCGGTTTTCGGCCATAGCATAGACAGAAACACTACATAAAAAGATCGTGGGGATGGTGAACTGACGAGCTGAGACTTTGTTGTCTGTCAGATCCCTATTGCTGTGATGAGGCTCAACTGTACTTCAACTCATGAGCTCAGGTCCACCCCTACTCTTCTCCTTATCCCTCCCTCAAAGTCAGTAGTATTGGATAATTCACCGTGGAGTTCAAAGGGTTAATATTGGCTGGATTTATCTCGGGCCTGGTTGAAGTGGAGCGCCACTGTGTTACAACACCCCGGGGTTAAAAAAGTCAATTGTCTCAGTGGCTTCCTAAGGGATCAAGAGCTCCAGTGAAGGCCAAGGCTGTTGCAAGTGACAGGGAGGTGATGGCCAGTATGTTTTTTCCTCGGAGGGCCCCATTCATCAGCACTGGGTGCCACCAAAGACAACACTCAACTCTGCCTATCGCATAGAAGTTATGAAGAAAATTTAGGTCCATACGAGATGCCCCACAAGTACCAAGTACCAGGCTTCTGCGTCTTCACGACGCTCGTCCACACACCAGCATTTGGGCGCCAGATTTTATGGACCAGAAAAGCATCAAACTCTTGGGCCATCCTCCTGACAGCTGAGATCTGGCCCCAAGTGATTTCTGGCTGTTCCCAAGAATGACTAAGGACCTTGCAGGAGGACGATTTGTGACTGACCAAGAGTTGGAAACTGCGGGTCTCTTCAATAGCTCTCTTTGAATGGACCATTCCATGTGTTTGAAAGCTGGGCAGACCGTTGTAGAAAATGCCTTGTATTGGGAGGGGATCACGTTGAAACGTCATAATACAAATTTAGCGTCTAAACCCAACGTAAGAAGAAAAATGTTGTCCTTATCCTGTTCAAAGTTGCACCGTCCCCGCACTAGGAAATTTTGCAAATCTGTTCTCTGCAAAGATTATGTCCCGCAAAGTTCTACTTCACCGCGTTTCTTTCTATCGTAATGGTCGATGAAGCCTCCTTCCGAAGTTAAAAGCAACAGATAACAAGCACAGAAAGTTGTCTATTTGTTGTTTTTTTACAATGTACACGCGCACGCACAGGTGCATAGACATTTCTGAGATGCAGTCCCTCGGCATCTTGCAAAAAAAAAACACATTCTCCGTTCAGCTGAGCTAAATGCTAATATTGTACACAGCAGAGTAAAGTTCTGTAACTATTTTTGAGTATGCTCTTGTGGCGCATGTAAGCATTACTCGCTTTTTTCTTCGCGACTTTTGACTTTTGTACAAAGAGCTACCCAGATCTACTCCTATGAACATCGTAGCTCTGAAATTCGACGAGAATAGTTGGTTATATATAGGACAGTTTCAAAATGTTTCCAAAAGGCAGTTAGTTACAGCGTACATACAAATTGTACTCGTACTCTACTTACTGTGTGCAATCTTATTGAATCCAATGCTCTCTCTTAAGTAGGCATAACGGAAGCTACCACACTTATTACACAGTGGGGGTAAAACATCATCACAGCTCATTGGGAATTTATGTTCTACGGTACCTAGGTACGTACAGAATGTGAACACATGACGACTGTACCTGTACGTACACTTACTGTACCGTATGTACTGTAATGCGGAGAACAGTCTACAATTCTTGACTAAATGCACCACTGTACAATACGTAGAGAATAGTGCGATACATAGAATCATAGATTTTCGTAGGACAACGGTAACATTAGCTTGATCGTTACGATCATTAGGGTGAGTTGATCGAGTCTGCTCCTCGTCCCGACCGCTTGTACGTACTACAGGGTGAAAAATTGACTTTTCCTTTTTTGTCAACAGATTATTTTCTTAAAGTATAACACATTTCTTGGGCGATCCATCGTCCGATCCGTCATCAAGTCCACGCTCTTCCACGACCTCCATCAACGCCTTGAATATCCTCTCGATGGAGGCGTGATCCTGGGCGGAGCTTTCCTTGTACATGGCCTTCCACTCATTCTGTACCTTGTCAGCGATCTCCCTCTCCAGGAAGTTATCTTCTTCGTAGTAGAAGATCTTTTTGTGCGAGGTGGATGAATAATGTCTGGAGCTTGAGTGGGAGGGATGACCATTGCGGTAGGAGGAGGATGAGTGACTGCTGCCATAGTGCCTGTGACGGTCGCCATATCTGTCTCTGGAGTGCTTGTCCTTATCGTATCTGTGTGAGGACGAGTGGTGGGAGGAGGAATGGTGGTGGTGGGACAGGCTGCTACGGAAGCTGTCGTGGTAGTCGCCGCCGTCGTGGTGGTGATGGTCGTGCGTAGAGAAACCGTCGTGTTCATCTGCGTAACGACTGCTTAGGCTGCCACCGCTAGTCCTGTTTAAAACGAATAATATTACTATAGATTTGGTCCTTCATTCGACTGCCCATAATAAACTTCCTACGGACGTGAGCACAATCGGCCATGTATGTAGTGCCCTGCATTCAAGTTCAACTTCAAACTTTTCAACTTCTTCACTATCTTTTCTTTTTGCTCGTCTGAGTGCCAAAGTTTTCTCTCCCTCTCTTTCAAGAGACCCCAGTAACGATATTGAATCAGACAATTTGACTGTTTGGCACCGAAGGAGGCCGTGTTTGGCCCAATATGCGCGTGTGGTGCACGAAAGACAGTGGTGAGCCGGATGTACTGTTGGCACAAGCGAGGTAGAGAGAGGAGTCCCTTCTTCAGGCCTCACGCGCACGTGAGATGATGCACTTATATGAAGGAACTGAACGTTCAGGTACGCTATGCCCAGGTACATACTTGATTGCGTACAGCGCACGCAAGTACTGAACATACGTACCGTTGGGCAGTAAGTGTAACTTGTCAGCGACAGTTCCTCGGCCTTGGATAGGGATTTTCACCTTACGTTATCTTCAACGGCAGGTTTCAAATTCAGATCAGGTAATCTGGGACTGGGGCCCCAAATGCCTCGCAGGGTAACATCCACTGCCCCACCCGCTATGCTTATATTGTGTCCTTCTTTCGGGGAAAATAGGCAAATGGAAAGTAGCCTCTTAGGCATGCCAAACAAGACCAAGCCCGATTTAAGAATTCTTCCCCTGCCCACTTAGCCCGGGCTGCAAACTGATGCGATGCACGAAGGCATTGCTGCATAAGCAGAGGGGGGGGGTGTTCTCGTGTGCATGAACGAGAAGAGGAAAGGGCTGAAAAAGTTTTTCAATTTTGTAAACAGGCACTGTCAAAAATCGAGGGCGCACCTGCCGCGATCGAGATTTTCATTTCTGTCTACTTTGCCAATTCAGGAAGCCAGGATGTTCCTTTATGCTACTAAGTTATGTTATGTGTCCCTAAGTGCGTCCTTGTATGCAGATCTGTGGGAGAACTATTCGAAGAACCGTCATCCTCTTTGCCTCGTCCTCATCCAAGCCCTCATCCTCTTTGACAATATGACAACATAGATGCTAAGCTCCAAAAAATCCGTCGGAATAAACTTAACTTTGGAATGTTGGACCCAATGTTTTCGATAAAGGTACTTGAAATAAGAACTCGGCATGACTTTCTTCCCATTTTGCCTGGACGAATGACGGAAATCAATTTCAAATACGTCATTTCTCCATGAAGTCTCGCGTGCGGTGGCGTCATTACTGTTCACGCCATTTAAACGCGAGCGGCAAAAACACTTTCTCTCCCTCCAAACGCACCTGTACTTGCTGCTGCTGTAGTCGTAGCGGTCCTCCCTGCCCGAGCTGCAGTTGACTTTGTCCGTCTTGTTACCGACGACGACGACGGGGACTCTGCTCAGGTCGCGCGTGCTGATCTGATTGAACATGCTGCTGATGTATTCGAAAGAGTCCGGGTTCAGGAGGTCATAGATCAGGACGTAAGCGTTGGCGTCACGTAAACCATAAGCTGAAAGATCAAGGGGAGGTTGCACTGGTGTGTCATTCCTTTAAATACGTCACTTCAATATGCAGTACAATGCATTATGTACTGTAGGTGGCGAAGTCCGTGCGTCCATACATAAGGTCGGTTCGCCAGAGATGCAGACGTTATGCGCGAGAAAGAACGGCACAGTGCGATGCCCAAAATGTTGGTATTACTCTTACAGCCGTCCCTGAATGATGACATATGAGACACAGCATACAATGTTTCCATATCATTCACAATCGCCAGTTTAGGCTCTTACGGCAATCGAATAACCGGGAAAAATGTTTTTCTCTCTTTTATTCAGCACACAACATAGAGATTGATGATTCCCTCGGCACAATACTTTTTCTATAGTCTTTTTCCACAAGATAGTCAAGAAAAGGATAAACAGCCAAGGGAACGACCCAAGGCGGTGACAGCAGAGGTTTCTTTTAAGTTGTAGGTTTACGAATATTCCCATTTCTTTGCCCGGCCACTGCTGCACAAAAATTATGTCCTTTTGTCAACGTCTTTTGAATGAGTGAGCAAACAAACCTACGTCGTTGCTGCGAGGGCCTGAGCGTGCACAATGCATTATCGATCGTCACGCATGCACGGTAGAGACGAAGAATGGAGAAAAATGGGGCGCTGTCCCCTGGAAATACCCCGCTTTCCTCCCTCAATCATGCATGTTGACCCTGAGAGAACATCATCCCATTAGGTGCACAGTCAGCCCAAGTGGAGGCTCGAAGATGAGGATATTGCGTGGGTCGCGGACAGACAGTACATAAATGTGTGCGTACAGCAGGTACAGCTAGCTGTAGTGCAGCAACACAGCGCACCCGAGCAACGTGTGGACATGGACGGGGTGTTTCATCGTAGGCTCGACTTGGAAAACTATGCGTGGCTGTAATATCCGCCCATCATATGAAGCAATGTTGACATCGATGAAAAAGAAGAAACTTTGTCCCTTATTATTGGACTATTTAGAGAATTTCTCGAGTGAGAGTGCTTGTGTTTGTCCAAAGAGTGACAGCGATCAAGTTGCTTAATCCAATGGAATGGGTGAGGTTGCCAGACCAGAGGGAGAATCAGGTACATTCTGATTTATCAGCAGAACAAACACAGAGCAGAGCATAAAATGAGAAGTTGACATTTGGAGTAAACACAGCAAGACTTTCTGGGGTAACTTCCGTAAAAAAAAAGGTTCAGAGGCACTTCTTTTTACGCACTAATCTTCTTTTTTTTTATTAATGAAAGTGCATTTGCTGCGTTCAAAAAGTGCGGCGTTCCGCTGCCACTTCACCTAGAGTGTCTGTTCTTAGCAGTGTTCAGAACTACGTATTCGAGTTTAACGTGAAATTGTTGCGTTTCTCTGTACTTTTTTCCAGTGCGGAGGGGATATATTCAGGAACTGTGGTTACGTTACGATACGTCTGTGGTTACGATACACCTCCGGAAAAAGCCAAAAAAAGATATGATATTATACTCTCGGTTTTCTTGTACATATCCCAGTTCGTCCAACCGTATAGGACTGTACATGTACCACCGCGTAACTCTTTTCTCCAGGGATTAGTGGGGAAAAGCAGCAATTTCCCCTTTAAATTACAAATTGCCCGGCCGTGACGTGCACGATATTTTCCTCGCTTTGACTGAGGTTTTGACCTGTCCGAGGCCTTTATGTGGTTCGAGGGCGGAGGCCCGGGGACAGTGTACTTATGGCCGTGGACAGGTCAAACCTCAGTCGAAACGAGGAAAATATCGTGCACATCACGGCCAGGCAATATATGGTTATACTTTTGTAAGGACAACTTGATAGCGAGGTTGTCTCAAGTCTCCATTTCCTGTGCGTGTTGTTTTTGTTCCATCTGGATGAGTTGTTCTGTTGCCAGGATTGATAAATGTAAGCGTTAGCCGATGTCTAGCCAAATCTGCGACACCCGGTAGGCATGCTGTAGCAGTTGGAGTGTTTGAAGTGGCCGGAGAGACCGGTAATGCATGCGTGTGCGTGAACGCATACGAGTACATGGAGAAGTAATTACTCTCTCCATCTCTCTTTGAAGGGGGCATACGCAGGAAGACAGCTGACAGCAAAGAAAAGAAAAAGGAGAAAAGAAGGCCTCTCCTGGGCCCACCGTGAGCAGGTCAGACATTTCTCATCCATCAAAGCTCTAAGAGGAAAAGACGAGTATTAGCACGTCTAAGAACGGCTGTAAGACTTGTTGCTGCTGCGCTCGTCGTTGTTCCTCTCTGTACCTGAGCTTTTCTTCTCCAGTACGTGCGTACTTCAGACTGACCACATGCTTGTGTGAGCGCCCAGCTCGTCTTCGTTACCGTGTGAGCAAAAAAAAAAAAGTAAGGGACTTCTAAAAGTAGCGGCTTCCTTAGCTTCTTTTCACTGACACACTCACTCAGTGTCGCTGCCAGACACCTGAGTCGACGATCCTCCTGCTACCAGGCCTCACTGGGCCTGGTGTCAGGCGACGCTTGCAAGTTTTTCGTCAACCACACGGTGCTAACCTTGCAGATCCGATATGTTGTAGTAGGAGTTGAGTGGAAGAAACGGTATGTCTGGTATGTCGACGAGCCTCAGCGAGTAGGTCCTGCCGTGGAAGACCACGGTCGGATAATAGGTCTCCTTCTTCGAGGTGGGGAAGTACGACGACGTGAATGTCTTCAATGCGAATTGCTGAAAAAGAATAAAGAGCGAAATAGAATAAGCGGCTCCTTCGTCACCGATTAATTAATTGGAGCAGACGAGGCCTCCGTTATGTGGAAAGAAGTGAAAGAGAGCGACGAAAAGTTTCTTGCCGAAGCGAAAGCTTAGAAGAAGCTTGGAAAAAAAAACTCCGTGACGGAAAGTTTAATTGGCTGCTCTTTCTGCTGTCTCGTCAACGCATAAGAGTTCTGGAGACGGTCTTGAGATAACGAAGGAGGAACTTTTTGATCTATCCGGCCTCCTAAAATTCGGTTTCACAGGAGACGAGCGTGTGTGTGTGCGGGGTTTTTTTTAGCACCGAAGGCGGCGGCGTAAAAGTTTCATACTACTCGTAATTTGTTTGCGACATCGCGCGTGAGATCATTTCCGCGTGTGGCTGCAGCTTCCAATTGGCAAAACCAATGTAGCAGTTGGCTCTTCTCTCTCTCTCTCGGACCCGTGCGTGTCTGCACTGCATGGACGTGTGGATGTGCGACGGAGGCAGGAAGTGTCGTGGCAAGGATGTCCCCTCACACGCGTACTCGCCCACCCCAGAAAGTTGCAACAGAAATGTTTTTGACAGACTGTACACGGGGTGAGTGCGAGTACAACACGCAGGGACTGCAACACGAGGAGGGGGAGCAGACACGCAGGCACGGAGAGCTCCTCCGGGCTCCACTTCCCGGGCGTCATCTGAAGTTCAAAACTAGATTTGCCACACTTGAAAGGGCGCCGATCCGATTTTCTTGCACTGTCTGTGTACATGTGTCTTCAGAGCATCGCTGCAGCGTGAAAGTATTATTCAGGCATATTGCTAATATTTCATCGTTCGGAACAAGAGGGCGGTAGAATGAGAGTAGGCGAGCTGGCTGAGATGGACGTACCCCGTTCTTACCAAAGTTGAGGCAGGTGAACCCGCTTAAGGTATTAGGGCTTCGGATATAAGAGGAACTCGCTCGTAAGAGTGAGAGCTGTGTTTGCTGCTATTTTATAGGATAAAAATGTTCCCCAGTTATGTGAGCAAATCGGGAAAATTTGTCAGGATTTCCTCCTCCAGCATGGTCAGTTTGAGTGAGTGGCCTCTAAAGAAAAAAAATCGATGGTGCCGACGCCCAAAGATGTTTTTTTTTAAAAAAAAATATATTCACTTTAAAAAGTCACTAAAGATTAAGAACAGTCACTCTCTGGTCTTTTCTTCAGATGGTCCTCTTGAGTAAATGAGATTTTAATTGAGGGTTATTATACCTGCGCCCGCAGCTCCAGAAACAGTGGCTGCCTGGCAGCCACTATTTGAAAGCTACAGACCAAAAAAAGTTGGGGCTCTATTTTATATCAAGCCCCGAATAAACATCAATGTTGCAGGTGCATTTTCCAAGATTCCCCCAAATCAGAACCGGTGTTTGGATCTAAGTACATCGACACTGATTGTACTGATCAGCGTCCTTTGGCTTGGTGGAAAGGTGATTGGTATTTCTGTCCTTGATGTGGACGTGAAGGTTATTTCTTTGGTGTCAGATGAAACGATAATCTTAACGGGTTCGCTCTTTGAAAATTATACCGCACCTTTTCAGTTACTTGTACTGAAGAGCTGTCATCGTGAACGTTGGGATCACGTTTTTGATTTCACTGCACACTGTTCTGTGTTTAGTGTTTACGTCGCTTCGGGTTGGGCTAGGCTAGGTTTGGTTAGGACAAGAGACGCTGACCTGTCCTCACCATACGTCATCTGAGACGAGCAGAACACCAAGCTGTGCTGGTCCTTTACGATGTAAAAGGTTACCGACCTCCTTTCAATCCCAAGGTCAAACTGTACCGGCTCCATTTGTTGGACGGGTTTTCGCCACTCCGGTACGAGTACCCAGACGCACACAAAGACTGAACATGTGAAACCAGGACCTGACATGCTTTTCCCGCCTTTCCACTCTGGATTGACACGACCAGCGTGAAGACTGAATTGGTAAGTATATCAAATTTTCCCTTTGCCTCGAATACCAACCTTAGAAAGCCGAGCCTCTTCACGAGGACTTTGTACTGCCACTCAGCTGGGCACCTGCAGTGCCATGTAATATCAAAGTGCGCACATACAAGTCTTAGAAACGTGAGTGAACGTCAACTGAAGATGAGGTGAACCTAGCACCGTGTATAGACGTACCCATTAGATATAGTATGTGTGGAAGTGCCTGAGAGAAGAAGCGCAAAAACGTGAGCAGTAAGTGGAGCAGAAAAAAACTGCATCGTCCATCAACGCAAGTCCGCGAGATGTTGCATTCATTCTTTTTATCTATGTGACTGCAGGAGAGAAAGCGCAGCTCCTAGGGAGGTACTGGAGTAAAAATCAATTATAGTAGCGATATAAATTGTTGCGGGCGCAATAATATGAGGGAGAGAAAGCATTTGTGTCTTTTCCTCTTCCCACCAATTTTTCTCTGGAAATTGCACCCACGTAAGGGCTCTCAATCTTCCACCTTGTGTCATTGGCTTAACCGCAGCTACTTTCCTTCTGTCGCAATCACCTTTTTCAGGCGGAGCTTCTCGTTATTCATCCTCTTGGTGGTGATGGTGGTCGTGGCGGTGAACTACAGTGGACGACGCTTATACGGGTCGGCCCCAAATGGCTTGCAACAAATCAAAACGCCATTTTACTTTGCCTTCTGGTGGATGCAGAGCAGTGGGACGGACATGACGGTCGAAATGTCGTGCACCGAAGTGACCGGGATGAGCGCCGTTCGCTGTAGCTCGAAAAGGGCGCACTTTGTTCGATTCGAAAATGAACTTTTTGTCGTAGTACACGCACATGCACTGAACTGCGTCACAAACTTGGGCGCAGCCAGGCTGGAGTCCAAGGAGCTGTTACGCGTGTACCCGAAGCATAGGGACGAGGTGGCCGAGTGGTTAAGGCGTTGGACTGCTAATCCAATGTGCTCTGCACGCGTGGGTTCGAATCCCATCCTCGTCGAACTTTTTGATCCTTTCAGAAGTAGACAGAACTGTTCTTCTTCACTGTCGTCGTTGAGTGTATTATTATACCGGTAGAGTAACTGATGCCACCCGGGTGTTTGTGTTGATTAACGGGTAACAAGTTTTTTTCGCACTCTCTTTTTCCTTTTTCTTTGATTTTCGGCTTTCTCAAACCGCTCTCTCCATCCTTCATCAGCTGCACTACATACTACCCTTGTGTGTGCACAAGGGCTCTTAATCTTCACACTCAATGTGGTCGACTCCTCCAGGGGAAATCCCCGATAGTAAAATCTTTAGAGAGGCGTGCGCCCGGTTTGGCGCCTCCCCTCTGCTCGGCATCAATCGAGTCTTCTTCTGGCACCAAGTGACAACATCTGGTTGCTGGCTGGCGCGTGCATGTGCAGCCAGTTGCACACCAAGGTTTTAAGGGTGGCGCTTTGCGTGCGCTGAAATGACATCAAGGTGCACCAAAAGAGCTGATCGTGCACAACGGTGCGTGCCTCCAGCCTAAGCGCAACCCAGCCAGGGACCTGTGAAATGAGGACCCGCTACCGACCGGGCCGGTCTGGGCCGACTGCAGATGGGTTAATGAAGCCAGAGATGCCAAGTAATGTTGGTGTTGGGTGTTGTAGAGTCAGTCATTTTGGCGCACAAGCAACCGTTTTGGTGCTCGCCGACATTAGATTGTGGTGCCCACCAATTTCGTTAGTGCACACATCCTTCAGATTTGATGCACACTCATGTTATCGGCCAGGGTTTCTTGGTCGATCTTGGAACGGTGTTTGGAGGGAACATCTCTTCCAATGTTATTTGCAATGAAAAGGGTCGCGATTGCCAGGGCAATCTCCATTGTCTTTCTTTCTTTCTTTCTTTCTTTCTTTCTTCAGTGGAACTACTTTATGGGCAGAAAAAGGCTCAATATCGAACATCCTGAACAGCAATTTTCTTTACCTATTTGAGTGCAAAGACAATAACAATTCTGAAAGCCCTAGTTAGGGAAGATGTCATCAAGGATGCATACAAGCAGCCCAATTTTGGATTGTTTTAGAAACGTTCTATGCTCTGCTTCCCCCCTGCCTCACACGGTATCGTGTTCCTCACATGCTCGCTCTCCTTTCTTCATCCATCCATCCACCCATCCATCCACCCGCGTTTTCCAGTCACGTCATGATGTGCCTACGTACAACGAAAAGAAAAGGCCAACCATGAGCTCAGATCATATGGTATCGCTAGAATGGAACAGAATGGAAGGCGTCATTTCGTTGCCCCCCTTTGCTGTCGCACGTTGACGATGCGTGGAAATGGCAGAAGACACAGCGTTATCGTGGAAGCATCAGGAAGAGTTTCGACTAAGGCATATAATGCGCAGAAACATTCTTCACCCTGAGAGATCAAAGAGGAGATGCGACGGGTCTTACAAAACGACTCCCTTTCTGACGGAGCACTAGTGCAGTGTCCCTCCCCCCTCCCCGGCACGCTAGAGCGAATTCCACATACGTGCAGTACGTCAGAGCAACGCATTTCGTTACGTACGCTGTACTATACAGTCTACGTATATGAAATCGAGTTCTTAATACCATTATATTAGCTCGTGGTCTGTTCAAAAAAAAAAAAAAAAACAGAGGAGAAAGCCAATTCTCTTACTGCTGCTCCAATGGAAACTTTTGTGCTCCACTAGGCAGCTCATTTGTTCGTTCTCTTGTTCCACTTCTCATATGAACTTAGCGGGGCGAAAAGCCTAATTATTTCTATCTTAATGGCCTCGGGCACAGAAGAGGTTTGTTTCCAGTCGTAGCTGTAGTACGTACATAGTCTGGGTATCCCATTACAGCAGCCATCAGAGACCGCAATTATCTGATCTCTCTCACACGTTGGGAGGTCGAAGCCATTATGTTGTAGACAGGGGGAAAAAGTCGCTCCCACACCTCATAAATCTCCGGCAAAATTTCCCAGGTTCTTTTAACGATGTCTCATGACGGAGTGAATTTTTCCCCCTCCCCAAAGAAAAAAGAGGCTGTTCTCCCCTCCCTTTGTTGTAGCGTACGTGCTACTTCAGTGTCGAAGAAAGACAAAAGTCACGAAACCGCAAGCACGCATTCCTGCCTGGCTTTAGTCTTTGCCTCACTAAGCCCAAAACTTTGTCTTTGGACACCCCGGGGAGGGGAAGGAGGGGGGTCGCCAGGGAAAATAGGGTGATGTCGGCTTTCTTAAAATGGATGGCTGACTCCTGGCTTTCACTTGACTGTGATGCATCCCACAAATCAAAGGAGACCTCTTTTCTCGCGTGAACAGCTTCACAGATTTGCGCCCATGCAACTGATCTGATCAGTGTGTACTTTCGCAGGTACGCTCGCGCCCCCGACGGAGTGCGAGCAGGCAGGCCCAAGCGTCACGTATGCTATTGTGAGGACAAAAACCACTGACATCTGCTTGCGAGAAGCCACCGCAGAAAGAATGGGACTGTGCGCAAAAATCTAATTGCTCTGTTCCATCTCCCTCCTGTCTGCGACAGCCTTTTACAGGGCCAACTGTCAAAGTTGATGGCTTTCTGGCCAGCTAGCGGCTCACATTTCCCGACGCTCCAGCCTTTAGGAGCTCTCATCTGTGACGGAACGACCACTTTTTGCGTTTATCCCGGTCAGCAGAAGCAAGCTCGGCAACTTTTACGCAGCATCAGATGATGTATGTTACATGCCCTTCATCCCACAACCAAGGAAAAGTTTTTCAACTATGTGTTCACGTTCAATATCTGCACCCTGCGTCGTGCATCATTATTTGTGCGGCCCTCATTGGCTTCCATTGCTGCCCTTCGCATTTCTCAGTACATCGCATCGCTTCTCATTCATCTTGGGACTGGGATAGCGGTTGCAGCCATACAAGATGGCGATAATTTGTGAGTGGGAGCGTAACGGACTGCACAGTTAAAGCAGCCACACCACAATAACATTGCATTATCTGGCCAGCCAAGCAACCAAGCCATTCAGATACACCCGTATATGTCCTTGCTTCGTAATTTTGTCTCTCGCACTTTGCACGCCTCTACCGTGCACGTATACGGACAGTACATACAGTGCATGTACAATGCAGCCCAGGAAACTAAGCTCCGTCGAGTTTTCTATGGCATTGCGCGTTTTATCAAATTTACAGGAGGGCTTCTGCGCAAGCGAGCAATTCCCCTCAGGCTTCTCTCGTCACCTGCTTAGTGCCAAATGGTTTAGCATTACGCTTGAACGCTTGTTGTGTCACACAAGTTGCCGGCATCAAGAACTTTCTTGTGTGGCAGGCAGGCAGGCAGGCAGGCAGGCAGGTTGTTTTTTTTTTCCTTCTGTTTCTCTCTGACATTCTCTTACCTGTGCTATTGCCGTCTTCCCAACGCCTGGCGCACCCAGGAGACACACCTTGACGAACTCGTCCTTCTGGCAGAGCTGTCCATGGCGGCCATAGACGCCAACGCCGGAGGATCCGTTCCGAGCCGCAGAGGGCGGAGGGTCGTGCTCCCCTGCGTAGGGGCCACCGCCGGAAGGCATGCTCACCTTGAGCTCGTTGCTGCTAGACTCACCGTCAATGGAAGCCCAATTGTTTGCTGCAAGAAGAAGTTTGACTTTCTTGTATTTTTTCCACTTCGGTGTCTACTTAGCTCCTCGCTCACTCAACCGCAAGATGAACAAGAGATGGCTTTTACGGGATGGGAGGCCTTTGGCTCAGCCCTTTTTCTGGATTTCACTCAGCCGCTGCCGCCGACGTAGCAGAGATGTGCACTAGACAATGCTAGACAGGTAGGCATGAACGGCAAGTTACAGTGAGTGACTCTTTGTTTTCAATCCAAACTTCCGTGGTGACGTCTGCGGCCGGTGGGCACGAACACTGGCTGGACCCCCAACAACGTGCATTCCGTCTCTATTCACAGGGACCTCCCCCTCCTCTGTTGCCCTCTTTACAGTACGTGCAAGTCCTCCGTAAACGTTCCATCTCATTCCCTCTTCCGTTTTCCCAGTGACAGACTCCGTTCGCCTGGTGGAGAGTGAGTAAGTAGCTTGTCCTGCTTTTCGCATTCGGCCGAGCGTGCGATGCACAGATAAATCGGGGCCGAAAGCCTGGAGTGCCTTGCCTTGCCAGCTCCAGGGACAGCAGCTCTCTCTCTCTCACTGGGTGTCAGATATTTCATTCACCTGCTAGTAAAGAACGTGTACAACCTATTATACTGTATGCACCCTGGCGGGGCGATTGCATTACCCCACACTTTATGAGGCGGGGATGTATCGTGGAGAAATCACGTAGCGTACAGTGAGTGTGACACTGGCAGTTCTGGCGAGCATCGCACTGCACTCGCGTGCCACCACGTCCAAGTCGTCAGTATGCATGGATGTACTGTGTCCATGATTGTACGTCGAGATTACACGTACCAGTAGAGCTGGTATGAAAGGTTTGGTTTTCGCTCGATCCTAGGAGATTTCCCCCTCTTTTGCGTCCCTCTTTCCGACCCTTTCCTATATCTCACTTTCTGATAGGTTCTGCCGTTCCCCTAGCGAACGAGCCGCATCTCACGAATTGAATCGACTTCTTTCAGTACACGCAACGCAGGAAGTGGGATATGGAGTTGGGGGGACAACAAAACTCTCATGAGGTCTTTTGTAGACCGACGCTTAACCATTTTGCCGATGATGGCTGTCAATTCTTTCCTCAATGCACACATACTCGGTACACAAGACCGGGGCACTGCGAGGAGGGGATGAGAAGAGCTGTCTCAGCTAAGAAGGACGAGACTTTTGGGGCTGCACATGCCTAAGTACACACCTACGTATGTAACGTACATACATAGGGGAGAGTACACATGACACTGCCCCGTCTTCTCCTACTTTCTTTCCATCCTCGTTTACTTGTTATTATATTTCCTACTCATTAGACTTGCTAACAGCAGGCGGGGCTTTCCACCGGGAGTGTGTAATATGAGTGCTAATACACAGTAATTTGCGAACAGTGTTCTTCTGTCTGTCTGTATCCCCCTCCCGCAGGGCGACGATATCAGCTCACACGTTTCATTATATATTCTATCGTAATAACAAACTCGCCATGCATACATTTACGCCAATGACTACAAGGAAAACATTGCGATGAATTTGTCTGTCGGGGCCTCACCCATCCACATCAGTAGGGCGTCAACGACGACTGTGACGCGGAACATTTTGCACTTGTACACGCACTGCACGTAGTAGTTCAACCATCATATCGATTGCTGAAGAGTTGGTTTGGCTTTAGCAAAATCTCTATCATCGATGCTTCTGCTCAACTCATACGCGTACACTTATCTGTTAGTAGTGGAAAGTAGTGGTGCAATGGCACGGCAGAAAGAGAAAAAAAGGGCTTTAATAGTCAATGTCACTGGGAAAAGTTGTAGCTCATTTACTGTCCAACGCACGCTGCAAATATTATTAAAGGAAGTCTGCTGTGTCTACATTACTGTTGGGTCCATTCGCTAAGTCTGCGCTGTTGATCTGCCTCCCGTTTACCTACTCAACCCCTGTTCAGTGCACCTTTTTTGTATTCGTACTGCATCACCCGACAACAACAATAGCAGGGTCAAGACGTTGACTCCCTAAACAACTTTGTACTTGTGGCTCGCATGCTCATTCTCTAAGGACAAATTCTGAGCTTTGCCACACTAGTGTGCGCCATTGTCAGTGTGAGCGACAGAAAGTTTCCCAGTAGCAACGCTGTCATCGCTTCTCTCCGTTGGTGCTGCGGCGACAAAGAGGCCATTCAAGTGCTTCCACGTCTCCACTAAATCTTTTACACGCGCCGCTTATTTTTCTTTCTTCGCTTGTGCTTCTCAGCTTTCGGCATCGGTCTTACACATAAATGCACGCGCGCACCACACGACACAATGCGAGGTGGAAAAGCTTAAAAGCAACAACACCACCTTTGGATACAAAGCCTCCTTTTTTTCGTTGCTTTTCCTTTCGCACTTGAGCTGGCTCTAAACGTAATGTGTATATTTGTATATTAACTAGGAGTCACCTTTCCAGCATTGCAGTTGTCGTCGACGTGCGCGTAACTGACGCTGTGTGTTTAGGTGTGCAGACTTGAAAAGGACAGAATTCTTGGCCCCTGCCACGGCATCATCAGGCGAGAAGCTGACTCTGTCTGTCTGCCCTCGTTCGCCATCTCGATGTACTTACTGCACCTGTACCACGCGTGCACCCAAGTGGCGTCCGCAAATGGGAGATGCCACACAGTTATGACAAGAAGCAACGGTGAATGGCACCATTCCAGCTGCATAATTATCTCAGGGAGTAATGGACGGCGTCATTGTACATAATAATTTATTGCACCACAATGTAGAAAATTGTTGCGCGACAGTCCCAGTGCGGGGCACAAACTATTTGACTGTAGCCAAATGTCTGCAAGAGCCTGTACGTGTGACAGCGCATAATCCGTGGCAATCCTGACTTGGGATAGGGGGAGAAGTTGCATAGCCGCAGCAGTGATCAGCTCTGGAGATACATACAAGCACTTTTCTCTCCCCCCTCACTGGCATATACAAGTGCACAAACACAAGAGAGCAAGTAAGGTATTGGTCGTCGCTCCTCCGGAAAATGAGAAACTATCGGCGGTCGCCGCTGGGACCGTGGAGAGCGAGATCTTTTATCTTCCTCAGGCACAACAATTGGACCCCATATTTCCTTGGCCTCTGAGTACCTACATGTATATGCAGCAGGGGATGGTAAGAAGACACTGGCGAGGTACCAGCGCGTGCATCCGCTGGCAGTGGTATTGCAGGACATTGTTATTAAAGTTTTGCCGCTCAGTGGGGCATTGAATTTCCACGCTCAGATACCGCGCACGCATAGGGTGCTTTGTAGTCATATCTGGCGGGGCATCGTATAGTTAGATGTGCTACGCCCATCTGCGCGAACATCCCAGAAAAGAAAGGACACCATGCGCTTGCTGCGTCGTACATGTAAGGAAAATGCATGTAATGGCGTCCATATGTACTGCACAGAACAGTGGTTGCACGCAGACAGTACATATCTGACGGCTACATATGAGACTGCTCGTGTGAGACTACGAGAGAGCGTTTTTTGCGGTTGATTTCTTCCTCCATTCTTCATTCCTGGTGATTGTTCCCGTTGCTGCTGTGCTCAAGAGGAATTTCCCTGGCTGCAACCTAAGGATGCCATTGTTGCCGTGGTTCCTGGTGGCGAGCAAGAAAATCTGAAGGCGTCAAGCGAGAAGGAGCGAAGTTTTGAGTTTTTCAGGAAATGGGGAAAATGGGCTACAGACGCGCTCTCGTCGCCCAACTTTTTTTTACCTTTTGTTGTGAAGGCTTTTCTCCCTTTCTTCCCTTATTCTTTTCCCTTCTCTTGTCCCCAGGAACTCACTCTAAAAGGAGATATTTTGCGTCACGTCACGTTCAGGTGTGTGCGAGGACTTTTGGTGCACGCGCGCGCTCACCAACACAATGCGAACGCTATTTTGATGGACTACACAGTCGCACTGAATGCCTGGAGACATAAAAACCTCCATCGTGCACAGGCAGAGACTTCTTTGTTGAAATCCGCGGCCCCGGGTATTGGAAAAGAAAGACGGCATAAGCTCCCTACAAGTGCACGGCCTTTTGTGACGGGATGGGACAAGATCGCAAGAGATTGCGGTGAGCAGGACCGCGAAGAGGCCGGTCGTGCCAGTCATTCTGCGGCCACAACACTCACCTGTGGTGAGAAGTAGACCTGGCTTCAATCTGAGGTGCGAGATAAGAAAAACACGCCAATGCTTAGTCCGTTTGTTCACTCAGGGCCAAAGTGTGCGAGAGTAATGTAACGTCTGGCAGAGAAATTGGCAACGGTCCTCGATCTCTGCCAAAGAAAAAGTACTGTGTTATGTACGGCACTGCTCGCGCTCGTAAGAAATGAGGAAGGGGAAAAGCATGAGCCTGGAGAACCAGAGGACCTGGACCAGTGGTCAGGTTCACCGTAGGTACAGATGGCACTCTCATCACTAAAGGAGGCCACTAAGTCTAAACATATTGTCAGCACTCGGGACTGAATCGACCTGCTAAATGTGTGGATGAGGCTCCAGACTGGTCATCCAGAACGGGGCGTCTCTCCAGAGTGTCCTCTAGGAGGGGCCAGAGTGCCACACCTGCACCGCGTCGCCTGTTGCAGCATCACAGAAGCTGTGCCAGCCAGCGAAGTTGAGGGACAACTTCTTGGACGAAAACTTGGAGACGTCAGGCATGTAGTAGGAAGGCCGACTGACTGACCGATTGAGTATTATATACCACCGGCTGGATGAAGCGCGAGTGCTGTATTTACGTCCGTCCGTCTTCCCGCTACATACCTCACATTGCCTACGACCTGTACTGCCGTGCATGGATACATACAAGTGGGTGCCAAGGCTCGTTGAATTTACTTTGGCTCTTGAAGAGACCGCAGTTAGCACGACAATGTCAAGTGCACTGCACGCACCATTTTTAACTACTGAGAACGTGACAGACCCTCCATCACCCTCTTCCGGAGCTCTTGGCAATGTCAAGCAAGGAGAGTGCATTGATTATCAGGAGCCCACTAACTTCCGTGGATAAGTTCATCATCCACAGAAGTTATAGGGCTTCCCTCCTCTAGGTAGCTACATGCAATCAGACTTTTGTCCCTCTGCACTTAATTCTTTTTCTGCCAGGACAGACGCTGTCGTAGGCAGAATGGGAATCTGTTGTACAGGGTGTGCAAGAAGTTACTTCCGTAGAAAATGATGTGTGGCTCCATTATGTGAGCCTCACTTAACGTGGCATTGACATCGATGCGAGGGAAATATTGTCTTCTGTGTGAACGTACTTGTGCTTCTGTCAACATGTGAAAGCAAAACAAAGCAAGTCAACATTTAGACTGCTTCTCCTTGCATAAAATGGAGGGGGGAGGTTGCAGGACAGGACTCTCATTTTACGGCAAAATAAGCCCAGAGCATAAGATAAGAGGTTGATGGCTCAAAAAAGTGAAGCAGTTGCCAGTTCTGACATTTTAAAATGACCTTTAAACAACACCTTCTTTAAGTAGATTACTTAAAAAGTTCTTTCGGGTGAAGTTTGGAATCTCTTCTTTTCACTCACTCTCCTCTTTTATCAATTCAAATGCATTTGCTAGGTATAAAAAGAGCGGCGTTTCAGCTGCCATTTCAGCTTCAGTGACTGGTTTTAAAGGTGTTCAGAACTGTTTAGGAGTGTTCAGAGCAGAACAATAATTTTTAAAGACAACTTCAGTGTGCAGAACGTATAAAGCCTCTACTTTCTGTCTATGTTATTTTTCCATTAGTACGCGTCACTATGCTGGAGACATCGATTAATCTAGAGAGTTTTACCGTGAAGCTAATTCTTGCACACCCTGTGCAGTACATCCAGATTTTCCTATCCACCCAGAGATGACAGCAACTGTCCTTTCTGACAGGCCACCACTAGGTGTGCAACCCAATTTTTCGGGGAAACCGAAATCCCGGTTCAGACTCATATTTTTTGAAACCGAAAAGCCAGGGTTTCTTACTATTGTGTACCTGATCATCATGTACGCGATGTCTCTGCAATAATAGCTTTCACAGGGACCTCAAAACGAGAACTTTGGAGTAACCCTTTTGACAAAGTTATGGGCCTTCTTAATTTGGCACAATGAACCGGCAGGAAGCACATGACTGTCAGTTGAAAGTCATGGCCCTCCATTAGGATGAGAAGACAATCTCATACGTTTCCAAGCTTTTAAAGTGAACCAGAAGATTAAAAGTGCCTTAGAGTCAACTCTGCCCAACAGCTTTTGACCAAGTTAAGGAATGAATAGCCGCAGAAGGTAAGCTGTTGGACTGTTGGATGAAAGACTTCATGAGACATCATGCACAGTTCAACAATAAACCCTCTTTCTGTGCTTTGCGTGATCTGAATATTAAAAACCCTAGCCTTAACGAGCCGCGAGCACACATGGAGTGCACAGTGCACTTACTGCTGGTGGAACATTCAGGAGAGCATTTTTTTTATCTTAACTTGTGCCAGAGCACGGACAAAAAGGTGGGTCCTGGCTGTAGTTCGTAGATACGTGTGACAAGGACTCTGCTCGTCTCTCTGGCGGAGAAATCATGGTGCCCTTGACTTAATTAACTTGGGCCACATCCTCACTTATTGACCCTGTTGGGAATGCTACATACCCACTCGCATACAAGTTCACTCACATACAAGTTCACTCACATACAAGTTCACTCACATACAAGTACACTCACATACAAGTTCACTCACATACAAGTTCACTCACATACAAGTTCACTCACATACAAGTTCACTCACATACAAGTTCACTCACATACAAGTTCACTTTCTCACTCACATACAAGTTCACTTACTCACTCACTCATTCTCTCGCTCACTCACTTCCTCACTCACTCACTCACTCACTCACTCACTCACTCACTCACTCACTCACGCGGGCACACGCGCACCCAGTTTCTTTGTTCTGTATCCAAGCCAGAGCAAACACAAACTGTGCACACAAGAGGAACCCCTCCTCTCGGCCAGATTGGCGCTTATGAATTAGATTACAGGGGAAATGGCAAATAAAGTCTTCCCCGATCCCCTTTCTCTCTCCTTCTTGCCTCAGGCGGTAAAAGAAGCCCATCAATTTTGTTGCTGCTGTTCAGGAAGCTGAGGAGGTTTGTGGCAAAGCTTTGCCTAAGTGAGAGTTCTCTCTTAGCATGTGTGAGAGAGAGAAATAAGAAAGGCATCTTCTCAATTGGAAAGAGCCCGAATGGCATGCAATCCAAGCTCCACCAAAGGCCTTATTAGTAGTGAGCCTTTGTAGCGAGATAGCGTGCGAGAACTTAACCGCACGCATCGCTGGTTGCCCTTTTCGTGATCGCTCTTCTTTCTCCCAACTCTCGGTGGGAGGAGGCACGGTTGGCTTTCTCTGAAAATATGTACACTATTCTCTCGGGGATGTCCTGAGACTGTGTAAAATATAACCATGTGTTCGTAATCTGAGAACACCACACAGTCAGGTACGAAGGTGGCGGTAAATTGAGGCTGTATCTACGACCCTCATCACATTTCCTTTCGATCAGTCGACCCCCAGTTTTTTTTTTTTTTTGGCAGTTAGAGCAACCATCATTTTTCTGGGTTCAGTTGATAATGTCACACAGTCTCTTTCTCTATCTCTCCGTTCTTTTTTGGGGAGGTTTCATTCCTCTGGGACTGCGTATACAGAAGTACACAGTCACAGCCCCGAGCGATGAAGATAATGATTTTTTTGCTTCCTGGCACAGTTCGATTATTCTTTGGAAGATCTGATGCTGCTCTCCCATTCATCCTCGTCCTTCATAGAGACTTGCCAAGTGAATATAGCATCCTCGGCTTCTTGTGCGCGGACCTGCTTACGCGCGTACTTGTATTTATAGGTGAATAGGCCCGAAGTAACTGAGCGTGAATGGACCAGCCGGACAAATCCCTTTTCTGGGTCGGGATGACCAATGCCGCTTTTGAGGGGACGAGTGGAGGGGGGACAAAAGAATATAGCTCTCGCTGGCACGGTGCTGTTCTTTATGTGCATTAACTACGCGTTCCAGGGTCGTATTGTAGCACTGCCGCATACATATTTCGAATCTTGACTGAGATGATTCGACATGTTCGAGGCCTTGTGCGAGGACGGGCGGAGGCCCGAGGATAACATTAGGCCGAGGACAGGTCAGAAGCTCAGTCAAGATTGGAAATATATGCGGCAGTGCTGCAATGTCAATACAAGGAAAATGTCCTGCACATCACGGCCAGGCAACGCGAAATTGTTGCTTCACAAATTCCAGTGAAAAATAGTCAGTGCAGCAGTAGCGCATGTGCATTACTTTTGGACACTACACTGAATTAACCCGGACGCGCAGAAAAAGAACAAAACTATGAGTCATGTACAAAAAATTATACTTCTATTTTAAATGAATACTTATGTTCTCAAGTCCTGGAGTGTAAAATGTATTACGCACTTCACAGTAATAAACGTTATCTCGCAGTCAAATGAGGTTCAGTCGCCTTGTACATGTGCATTCCGCTTGTGTGTACTGTGTGTAATGTGCCCTTGCCCTATTAAGTAATTGTACAAAAATAGGGAGAGTGCATTGAGGTGCCATTTGCTGATGCAGTTGCACTGAGGGTTGCTCTTTGCAAGAATTGGGAATTGTCCACTCCACAAGTGGGTCCCTCTCTCGTGAGTTTGATCGTCAGCTAGAATTAACTTTGGATTCATTTTCTTACTCTTTCGAGATAAGTCACTAATGTGCTTGTTCTGTGTATCACGTGCTTATAGGAGAATGAAAGTGGTAGATTACAGAAAGAGACTAAGACTCAACATTCTGTGATGCCAAGGGCAAATCCTGCGGCTAGCAATGAACTATCGGAGAAGCCATCTTCTACCTTATCTTGAACACGCGCCAAAATGAAATTCCAATATCAGCTCGGACAAAGTGTGAACTTCAAGCAGATGCATTACGAGACCTCCAACGGCAACACAGCTTTGGCATTGGCCCTTACGTACCTGCATAGCAGACCACACCAGTGCTTTCACCTAAGCTCACTTGAACGCGAAAAGGTTAAATGCTAGTGAGGCTAAATGGGCCTTTTGACTAAGATCATGAACGAGTTGTTCCAGTCTTCTCTCAGCGTCGCCAACGCCGAACGAATTGTTGGCACACGGTGACAAACTTCTCGTGAGCTCGTCCTAAGTCCCTCTACATACTGAAGGAGCAATTGGGCCTTGGCACACAAACACATAGAAAAGATCACTGGCGAAGTGACTTGGGCCCGTTACGATCTATTTTCATTTCCGACGCCTCCGTCCGTCATCATGGCACATACTACGAGAAGCTCCCTGCTGGTGGAACCGGTCACTCTGTGGGGCTGCGAGAGGCACCATGGGTGGGTAATACAGGTACGTATGAGGGAGACTGATTCCAATCCAAGAGCAGCCAGACCGTACGTGCACTGCGGTAAAGACAATAGCATCTAACTCAGGTACGTCCATGCTGTCGTTCAGCGCCAAGTGCCCACGGGGTAGGAAGACATTGGGGGGGGGGGGGCAGAATGTGTAGACGAGCGTCATCCTCACGAGCCTCGTATATTCCTACACTACTACCACGTGCGCTGTGTAAAGCGTGCAAGCACATGCTATGATGGTGCTTAGGGCCATAAAGAAACCTTCGGAATGTAACCTTTCAGTCGAGCATTTACTTCATGTTTATCTTGCCAATGCAAATATCACAATGCAATAACAACCTGGTGACTCCGTGAAAGCTCGACTTGTTCTCCCAGAACACTGTGTACGTACTTGCACTTTACCGGCACAGCATTGGCATTGCTTCATCCGAAAGTGCTTCTTTTCATCTTTCCATAAAAATAATCGTTCCAAATACTCGTAACAATAACCGTTCAATACGTCAATACGACACAACTTACGATATAAAGCTTCAGCTACACAGCAGTGCACACTTTCGTCTCTAGGCCGCATCCAAGCCGTGAACACGTATGTTAATAAAAGCATTTCTGTCAGTTTCTCATCACGCACTCCCTCTCCTTACATTTGACTTTGTTCTAAGCTGAAACCACATCTATGGAACGCGGCGAAAGCTTTCATATCTAATTCTCTTCTGACTTTCCACGAAGAAAAGAGAGCTTCCAGCCAAGTCTTTCTTGGTGAAAAATTGAAATTGGATTAATAGGAAAGCTTGGGTGTGCGTATGTGACCATGCCAAATCAGGGTGAGAACACTTGGGGGAAAAAAAGAACCAAGTGTGCTCGACAGCAACTGACACGTCTGCGACTGCACAAACAGGTAGGCCACTCACCCATGGCAACCAGGAGTGGATCTGGTCTTCTGTATGCGCGTGTGTATGTCTGTCCCGGCGACAACGAGCCCTTCGACGGAGAAGGTGATTTCGGGAGGAGTCCGAGGTGCGTTCCTTCTCCCTCAGTAACCTTGAGCAAACTGAAGATAGCGACGACTCGCTCGCTCTCTCTCCTTCTCTTTGGCTTTCTTTCCTTATTCACCGTCTATTTCGTTTTCTTAATAAGATCTTTCCTCTGCATCAAAACACTATCACAACTGTTACTTTCTTGTTGTTTTTTGTTCCCTCTGTGTGTGTCCACGTGTGCAGCACATTTCACCAACAACAATCAGTTCGTAAACGTCACTTAGGGCGAGTGCATTCATGTCCGAGTGCTACGTGCGTCAGCTCGTCGTCGTACCGATTCAGAAAACGAATGGATGTGTCCATGTTGTTGAGCAAGGGGAGCTTGGAGTCCTGTGAGCTGCCGCGGACACCAGTAGAGCGAGTGAGACCTTTAACGCTGCCTTGAATTTGTGCAGTCCTATGACACAGAGCATAAAAGGCCAGAAGTGACGTAGTCCGAACATAAGAGTCATTTGTTTTCTGTGAAAATCACTACAAAAAGGGCAGGGTTTTGTTCCCTGGGCGCCGTCCCATTTACCCTTTGCAATTTAACGGTTAGGTGCTGCCAGCTCCAGTGTCACTGGGCCACTTTCTGTATAGATGCAGTACGATACAAACAAGCAGGCGTGAATGTTTACTGTTATAAAATATGCATGTACATATATGCCTGCAGATGTACATGTGGAACGACGTATGATCAAACTTTTGTCAGGAGAAGGCTCACCCACGGCTTTTCTCTCGCATAAACAACGCATCCTCAAAAAAAACCCGTTTCTCTATCTTCAGCTTCAGCCTCTCCTATGCAGTACACGTATAGCTTGCTATACAGAGTCCTTCACCTCCTCCTGTTTTCTTTCGCCTTCTCTCCAGCCGATTAATTGCCGTAGCAAAAAGTGTCCTCGTAATTCATCGACGCTTTCTTCCCTGCTCAGGAGAGAAAAACAAATACCACGGCGGCTGCTGCGGCACACGTAGGTAGGTGCACGTCCAGCCGCGAGTACGTGGATAGCCTCGCACAGCCCTGCTACTACATAGCGCTTACGTATTATTGCATGGAAATCCCGGAGGAGGTGCTTGCAGCACACCCGATTCTCTGTTTTTCTTTCTTTCTTTCATTCTTTCTTTCTGCCTCAGCCTCCAACGTAGAGACGAACGGCCTCATCATTTTGAAAAACTTTCCTGGCGATATATGAAGCGATATGTTTTGTACGCGCATGAAGCATTGCTTCCTTCTTGGGTTTCTCTTGGCCAGGACACGCGATGGACTTAGTGCACGAGTTGCAGCGTCTCAACTTTGTCCGTGGCGACGGAGCGATAATTATTGTGTAGACTGCAAAGAAACACCTCATTATGACGCGTCATTTCACACGTAATTAGTCTCTGCCTCAACAAGCGTTCTTCACGTGCTGAGAGTCTTTGGAGAAACACACGCGAATTTTGTCCGAAACGTTGAACTTTTCGTGAAAAACCTCCTTTTTTTGGTAGTCCGCTCAGGGACAAAATACGTGATGCATGTTTCAAAAATGTACTGCCACAATGCTGCGTTGTGCACTTCATGTCGTAAGTTATATTGTCGTACCCACTCTCAAATACCTAACGTCACCGGGGAACAGAAATTGTTACTGCATTCCATTTCTGATTCGTGTTCTCCGGGGGTCGAAGTGCCTCCTATGTTCATCTAACCGACAGATCACCCTCACTTGTATTTTCATCTTCCGGGAGTGCCCAAACGCGTTATTTCATTTGAATGCCCCAAAATATGTGATGAAATATTTTCTCCAACACATTCTGCTAACCCCCAGTGATTATCAACGACCAGTCAGTGTTCGACAGAACTGCCAATATGCTGGGGTAAAGGTAGATGCTTTTTTTTTCTTTTTTGCTCCTCAGTCCCATACCACACGCACGGCGAATTTTGGCAACCATGCTCATACATACGTGTGTGTGCGGGTGAAAATTCTGCGAATGTGAACACACCCTATGAGCCTACATTTAGTACTAGGAGCACAACCCAGGAGCGACCTTGCCAAAATGGACATATTGTGATCCTCGCCTGTCCCGCCACCCTCGGGACTGGCCGAGGTCATGGTAAAAACGTTGAGACGGCAGAAGCGGGGGTGCCAAATGATGCTGTCAAAATGAAAAAAAAGGGATGGGGGAAGTCACAGACTGATTACCAGACTTCGGCGGGGGGGGGGAAGGTGATTTTGTCACAGACTGCTTATGCAACCATGGTAAACATCCCGAATGAAATCCTCTGAACAGAACTGCTGTGGCATAAGCAGTCTATGACAAAAATGGAGTTTTTAGGTCAAGTTATGGGCCGAGAGCTGTGAGATTGTCGGTCCGGGCCCAAAGTGACGGTGAATCCGTTGAGACGGTAGACCCGGGGACGGGCAACAAACGTGGATCACTACATTCCGTTGAGGCCGAAAGTTTGCCCACACCTGTGGAAAAAAAATTCCTGTGCTCACTTCTGTGCACAATGGTGTTCAGTAGTGCAATAGTAGCATTGGAGGACAAGTGACGTAGCATTCATAAGGGTTAAATGACATTGAAGCATACTTAAAGTTGGTCCCCTCTTCTGTAAACTGTCCTAACACCAACAGTATGCATTGCGTATTGTGCGCTGACAGCACTGCAGTTGGAGAGAGAACTTTCGGCTTTCCTCAACAGAGGTAACTAAGGATCGAGAAAGAATGTCCCAAAGAAGACCGCTTCAATCGCTGGCGCCATCTTTCTAGTAGTTCGAGAACATGTGCGTGTACGTGTAACGAACACAAGTGTAAACATGCAAATGAGTTCTTTATTAAGAAACAAGTAGATAAACCACTTAAATATAGTTATGTTAACAGGAAAAAAACCGATGAGGGAGAGGAAGAACACTACAGTTCTAACACACATGCTGATGGGAGATAAAAATAATCGTTATGGACGAGTCGGAGTACGTGTTGCTTGGTGTTGGCAATGCTGTTTCAACCAGCATAGCCTGATGGAGAGGAGCCTCCGGCCAATGATCCTCCATTATCTTGGTAAATTGGCACGGGACCGAACGCTGAATCTTGAGGTGATGGTTCGAATCTGGAGCTTCCACCATTCGATGAGGCTCCATTTGAGGGGGCTCCGTAACTAGAACTTGCCCCACTGAAAGGAGCTGAGTAACCGGAGTTCGCTCCATTTATGTGGAGGCTGAAGGCGTTGTCGCTGGAAGGGGCCCCGTAGTCGGGAGTTGGACCGTTGGAAGGTGCTTCATAGCCAGGACTGAGACCATTGGAAGGTTGTGCATTAAAACCAGAATTGAGACCATTTGATGGGGCTCCGTAGCTAGAGCTGACCTCACTCGAGGGGCCTTGATACTGCAAATTGTCGTCATCGGATGGTGCTCCATATTCAGCGCTCGCTCCACTCACGGGACCTTGATACAGCGAAGAAGATTCCTCAGACGATCCGTAACCTCCACCGATCCTGTAGTCCGAGTTTCCACCGTTAGAAGGCGCTTCGTAACTGGACGAGAAACCATTTTCTAAAGATCCATATTCAATGTTTGCTTCACCCGAGCCCTGACTGCCCTCGCTGGAAGGTGCTCCGTAACCGCTTCTTAACTGTTGCCCGTTGTCATAGCCAGTCTGAGTGTTCTGCGTCGGCGCTCCATATCCGCTTCCCGGTTGCTGCCCACTACCAAAATCGTGTTGTCCGTTGGGAGCAGGTGCGTCGTATCCACCTCCTGGTTGCTGATCGTTGTCGAAGCCACCGTGACCGTTTTGTGTGGGAGCTCCATAGAGAGTTCCTGCTTCCTGTGCACTGCCAAAGCCATTTTCATTATTGTGCGAAGGAGCTCCGTAGCCACCTATTGGTTGTTGACGGTTATTCTTTTCGGCCTGTGGGGCAGAATAGCTGTTGTTTTGCTTTTGCCCATTTCTTCCCCTCTTGCCTCCACCACCATTACGATCGAGTGTTTGATCGCGTGCATGGCTGTTCCGTCGAGACGCGAAGGGAAAGCCGTTCGAGCCATTGCTTGTAGTGCCAGGAGAAGCACCATTGCCATTTTGACCAGGTGGGAAATAACCATTCGAAATCTCATTGCTTTCACTGGTGAAGCCATTGCCATTGCTTCCATTAGAGGCTGAATAGCGACTCTGGCCGCCATCATCGTCGTTGCCGCTTCTTCTAGAATAGCTGCCATTGCTGAAAGGTCCGCCATCACCGTTTCTCCTAGAGTAACCACCGTTCCCATTCCTTCCGGGGAATCTGGCAGGACCTCCATTGTTCGATATTCCATTGGAACTGGCATAGCTCGGTTGTGGTGCTGAGTCGGCACCATATAGGTTGTTGCCATTGCTGACAGCCTCTCGCTCTGCAGCAATTTCCTCGTTCAGGACGTACTGTCCCTCTGCCTCTGAGCAATCATAATTGAACCACCAGTCGCAGATGAAGTAGGCCTGGTTGAAGATGGTGCCATTGGGGCACAGGAAAGAGCTGATGGCATTGTTCACGCACACGTGGAAGACTTGACAGGAAGCTTCTGTATCTGCATAATACCCACCGTCCACCTGGCCTGAGCAGCTGAAACTGGTCTCAGGAATGTCAGCCAAGATGGGGTAGTCCACTCCTGGCTCGCCAGGAACTGCTTTCTCCAGCATGGACAAGTTTTGATCGTCATTGGCACCAAAGCCGTTTCCGCTGGCACTGCCGCTGCCTCCATAGACTGCCTGTTTTCCTCCCCCGTTACTAAACCCTCCATCATTTGCTTTCTTGCCTCCAAACCTTCCATTTCCGTGCTGTCCCCCGAATCCTCTGGTCTTGCTTGCGAAGCCTCCTTTCTTGCTGCCGGCCCCGCTGCCACCGTTGCCGCTGCCACCGTTGCCGCTGCCACCGTTGCCGCTGAAACCTCCGCCACTTGATTTTGGTGCTCCATATCCATTGGAGGCACTCTTGCCTCGGCCTCCTCCTCCTCCGAAGCCTCCGCTGCCGAACCCGTTGGAGAAACCGTTGGAGGCAGAGTACCCCGATGTTCCAAAGCCGTTAGAGGAAGAAGCTCTGTAAGAGCTGGAACTGGGGCTTGCTGAAAAACCGTTTGAAGGAGAGGCGGTGCCAATGCGAGGAGCTCCATAGGTGCCCGATGCTGGCTGGAAGTCGTTGCCGCTCTGGTCATTCTGATCAGTACGGAAGCCGTTTGAGCCTCCATTCTTGCCGCTGAAGCCGCTTCCGCTGGAGGGAGCTCCGTACCCATTGGACGCAGCCTTGCCTCTTCCAAAGCCACCTCCTTTACTTGCGCCTCCGCTTCCATTTCCGTTTTTACCTCCATATCCAAAGCCATTCTGTGTTTCAGTGCCAAAGCCGTTGCTTCCATGCCCGTGACCACCTCCGTCGCCCAGCGCAGAGGCCACCAAAACTAAAAGTATAGAACAGTGGCACTAAATTCTAGGTAGACCAGAAAAACATGGAGAAAGAGACAGACAGACGCACAGAGACAGAGAGAGGAGCACTGACCTACAACTACGATTCCCAGCGACTTCATTGTTTGCAATATGAAGAGTCGATTTTGCCTGATGGTGACTAGAACATTAATGCTCCAAAGTAAAATGCCAGTCTAATGCCGGAAGGTCCAATGTCGTATGACTAGTTAGTTCTTTGCCGGACTCTGAACGGCAGAAAGATGCCTCGCCACTGCCACAACCCGAACTAATTCCTCCTATGCCAGCCAACAGTGCAATTTATAGGAAACACATCCAAGTGAAGTCGCCACCGTAGCAAGGAAGAGGGCACACATGGTACGCATTTGTTGGCGTTGCTTTGGCGAGCGCGTACGTGTGAGCAGAGTAGCTGTATTGTTGTTACGTTATGCATGTACGTGAGTACAGGGTGTGACAGGGCATTTCATCCGACTTAAGGCAAGTGGCAGTAAGCAAGGGAGGGGGAAACTCCCCCCTGAGACACCCTGTACGCAGGCATGAACACTTGCAGTACGCAGAATCGTAACCGCCGTCGTCCTCACTCATCCTGCGTAAAATTTTGGGCCTGTGCGCAGACGAGCGCACGCAAGATTTCCCGTCTCTCTGTCGTCGTCGGCAAATGACGCGTTATTCGTCGGCTACAGAAACGTCATCGCACTTACGTTCGTCCGAGTGAGCATAGAAAATATGAGTCGTCCTCGCTAATAAAAACTCAGTACTTGTAGTTTCGATTCTTCCACGGCGCCAGCATCTCGTAGGAATGAGTAGAGGAAGTTCCACTGTATAGTATTGCACGCGCACATTCAGTTAAGAACTTGCTGTAGACTGCGTAACGTTTTATATTCTCTGTTCTTTCTTCACTGGCGTGCACTCACCAGTATGCATGTATGTATGTGTGTCCGTTCTGACGTACGTACCTCATATCGTGATCACCATTTCCAACGTTTAGGAGTTGTCCGATGTTTGTTTGCTTTACTACGGGCATAACATTTCAGGCTGTAGGACGCTGCACTAAAAATTTTACCGCATCTTCCTCGCAGTATGAACACCAGCTTCATCACTATCGTTACAACACGCGTGGTCTGTTTGACTTGAGAATGAGAGTGGTACAAAGCCCGAG
>JAAUXU010059774.1_pt1 | contig 47849 bp, 50 predicted proteins | sample 7278151 | NCBI WGS metagenome assembly JAAUXU01 (sample SAMN14350113, study PRJNA611818) | marine sediment metagenome | isolation source: surface marine sediment (1.8m) | place: French Polynesia: Moorea | collected 2018-08
GGGGACTTTTAACTTGTGATCAGAGCCAGTGTGTCCTGGAGTCAATGGCCTCAACAGGGTGTCCTGCTTAAGTGAAGGGACTTCCAGGTTGTGGTCAGAACCAGTTTGACCAGGCTGCAACTCTTGGAGAAAAAAGTCTTGTTTTAGGGGAGGAACATCGAGTTGATGAGATTGGGAATGTCCTGACTCCTTCAACAGAGTCCCTTCTTCGACTGTCTTTCTTGAGACTTCTGTTGTGACTCCTGTGTCGATGGCAGGCCTCAGCACCAGCCTAGACAGGGAATTTTGGGAATTGTCCAATTCTGCATCATTTTCAACCCTTATTCTCTTCAACGGCCTCTCCACCGGGTTTTCCTCCCCACGAGGAGGGGCGAACCCTTCCTTATCTGTCTCTTTGTGTGACTGAGGAGTTCTGCGAGGCACACTTTGCTTCCTCGCGGGAAGCCTCAGTCCTTGGTATCTTCCCTTGTGCTTTCCAAGTAATTTCCTGAACAACGGATTCCTCTTGGGAGGAGTGAAGTCACTAAACGTCCTTCTTGGCTTCACAAATCCATCATGCTTCTGTCTGAGTTGCTTGGTGAGCAACGGATTTTTCTTCTTCCTCCTGGATGGCTTGAAGTTTGAGAATGTTTTTCTCGTAGTTGCAGGCTCTTCAAGTCTTCCCGGGAGAGATGACATGATGTCAGCACCTGGCACAATGTCAACGTCACTTTCGTCCATGGCCTTGTCAAAAGTTTCATCTGGCGGTGTGAAATCTTTATGGTTTTCCTCGGTATCTTCCAATACCTCGTCGCTACCTTGCAATACTTGAACTAGGGGATTCTGCGTGCGATCAGATTCTGCAAAGTCCAAAAATTCCTCCTCCGTGTCGACCAATACTGGAGTCTGGAACGCGGCTCCGTTGGCAAAGGGGTCCCTGTTCTTCATGAGCTTCAACAGAGTATTCTGCATCTTTGATGGAACATTCATGACATCAAAGGCATCTCCAACTTGAGAGTCCGTCTGAGACTGTATGAGTTCCAGCACTTCCTGCTTGGTCGGAGATACGGTGGTATCAGGATCGCCCAAAGAAGATAGAGTTGTTGAAGGCAAGTCGGAAAAAGGCTCTAACGTTATAGCCGGCCTCAATGTCGGCACGTGGGTTAGCGGATCTTGATGCTCCGAGATCAGCGGATTCAACTCTCCTAAAGTGCCTTTGACTGTGACAGATATGACAGGATCTTCGAGTTCACTGGGAAGGTTGGGTGCATCGGCAGTGTTGGAATCATTTTCAGGAGGAGCCGTTCTTTGAGGGTCCCTGCTCTGCTTCAGCTTCTCCAGGAGTTTGAGCCTTGCCACGGCCAAGGGATCATCAGTGGACTCTGGCTGCTCAGTCGTAGTGACCGTAAGGAAAGGCTCTGACCCCAAATGAGACTTGCCCATGAGCATCCTGAGACGGTCCCTGGCTTCCATCAGTCTGTCCCTGGAGCTGATCATGGTTGTCTCCAATGGCTCCTCGGTTGTCGAGGTTGCCACAATTGGCAACTCGGTTGTCGTAGCCAATCTCTCTTTGATTTTGTCCCTCGCTATTGCCATTGGACTGGGCGTAGTCGTCGTCGTAGTCGTCGTCGTGGACGTAGTGGTTATCTGCGCTTGCGGAAAACTCGTCTTTCTTGGTCCCAAAGTCTTGATTTGCTGTCTCGCCTCGTTCAAAAAGTCAGCATCTCTGTTGGTGATGGGGCGCTCGTTCTTCCCTGAGGTGGCGGAAGCTGTGACAGAGTTGACCCCAGTGATTTCGGACCGTATCCTCTCCCTAGCCAAATCCATAATCGTTGGAGGTCTGATGGTCGTCGTCACAGCAGCGTCTTCTCCACCATCCACTGTCGTTGTGATGGCCATGATCAGCCTGGACGAGGGCTTCGGCGTCACCGTCTGACCTTTATTCAGTTCCGCTCTAATCTGCGCCCTCTTGGTGTCCATGGGAGTGCTGCGTGGAAGCACACTGATCTGCCTGGGCGTACCCGTTTTTCCTTTCACCAAGATCTTGGGTTCCGGCAAGAGATCCTCAAACTTGGTCGGCGTAACCAGGGTGGGCGTGACCGTAGGCGAGGAGTGGCGTCTGGTGCTGACCAACGGTTGTGCCCTGACCGAGGCCATCTGGAACATACGAGTGCAGATGTTGACGTACGTGCGTCGCACGTACACATGTACGTCGCACACATGACACGTCCTGACATACGTACATATACGTACGTAGACAGAACATAACATATAGTTCCGTGACGCGTGCTTAACAGTACCTAAACGAAATTATGACTAGCCAACAAGAACCAGAGTGAAGGAAAAAAAATGACGTAGAATTTGTCTAGTAGAAACACAAAGAAAGAAAACTAATGTCCAGTTGCGGACACAAAGAGAGATGGAAGCATTCTGCACGCAATGACACATGTCGCACAAGTTCTCTCCGGTGAAGTGCGCTAGTACTACATTATGTACGCACGCTCGCCCTTGAAGAACTTGCATGTGATGAACGACGTACGAATGCACCCAGATTCATTACGCTGCCTCAGGCCCTTCTTACCGCTTGTTGTATTCTACTCGTTGTGAAACTTGATGAAGAAGAAGAAACCGACCAATGAGGTTCGTCATGAGGCTTTGGAGTCGTTGACGTGGGGAAGGAGGCTGCAAGAACAAACATACGTACAGGTACAGATGATACTAAGTGGATACTTTGTGCTCAGGCAGTGCCAGGTTTGCCACTCATGATTTGAATGGACTTTGTACGTCATATGTAGAGACTGGCGAAATAGGCTTCTCTGAGAATGAGCAAATTCCAATGTCCTTCCTCGAATGCAGCATTGCAGGGAGCAAGAACTTGGCTCAGGTGCATTATTGGGGACTCTTTGCTCTTGGTCACCATGGACACGACAGTCGAGAATCGCAGAAGAAGCTCGCTCATTTTCCCCGAAGCCCATTTTGCCAGTCTGTTGTCATGTTATCATCATGGGCTTGAACCATCTTCGGACAAGTTGGCGCGCAATTTTCTCTTGCCCATTTTCGCCACGTCTTGAGCCCGGACCACCAGCCGAGCGATGTGATCAACTGGCGCCGGTGCCAAGAGTCTGCCACACCTGCAGCGTGCAGCAAAACCTCTTCGGGGCCAAGTAAAAGGATTCCAAGTTAGTTATCCACTACTTCAAGGTCGCCGCACTCGATTTAGAACAATGTCTCAGCTGGTGTCAAGAAAGAAAAAAAAACGACGAAAAAGAAAAAAAATGAGAGAAGAACAAGGCGAGAAGACGTCATTGTCACGCTCACCATCTCTTTGCAGTCACCCGTGTCCTTCCCGTGTAACGCAGTGGCGTTGCAGCTGCTCCTCCACGTCGTCACGTGGCACGAGCATGTCGACGTCGACGTCGGCACACTGGTCGAGGATGTGCCGTACCTGGTTCGCTTTATTGACATTTACCAGATTTGCTACTTCTTCTTCTTCACCCCCAGCAAGGTGAAGAAGGTGCCTTTCTCACATCCCAGCTGTGATTATTTAGTGCACTTCTGAAGTGCGACAGATGGCCATTTTACAGCTTGTACACGTACACTTTTTTTTCCCAGAGCGCGACCATATTATCTTTTTTTTTCTTTTTCTTTCACCCCGCGAAAAAGGGACCCGTTAGCGTCGTCGCCTCTTTGCTACTGTTCATACATCCCAGAGAGATTGTGGGTAACTCGATGCTGAGAGAAAATCCCGGGCGTCTTGGCCCAGGGAGCCGCCATTCATGCCAATTGTGAGAATGACTTGATTGCAGACTCTTCTGCCACATTGCACCGAACGGTGGAGATCTGCTCAGGCGTGTTCTGGGCTCAGAGCGGAAATCGCTGTCGCTCACCATCTTGTCGTCATTTGTCTGACAGCGGCCATTTGTTCAGATTGGGACGCGTGTTCATCTATCCTTCCTATCCCCCCCCCCCCCCCGCCCTCCTGTGCGTCATCAGCACTTACGCATCTTGACAGGGTGGACGCGTCCTCAGTCCCGCTCTCGGTGATCGTTCAATGTCTCTCCTCATCGATATCTAAGTTTCTGGAGATGCACAGAGATTCTTGACGGCGTGTCAGCACACCCACTCTCTGGCACACGCATGCACGCGCGCACGCACGCACGCACGCACGCACGCAAGGTCGGCCATTTGATGGAAGTGACCGTGTCCTCTAGACCGAATTGTCTGTTCACGATCTCAATCCGCACAAGTGGCGTCGTCTGACGTGCCGGAGAAGGGGTCAGGGCAGGCCTGGGTGGACCAGACACGCATGCCCAATGCTGCTTGAACAAAGCTGCATCAGTTGGTATCTTTCTTCAGTTGTCCCTCTTTTGTTCTTTGCCGCAAGACCTTGCACCAAGGAAGCAAATCAAGGCAGAACCGAATTTCTGCACATAGCTTTGAGGTAGAGGTAGAGTGAGAAGTAGCCCTGGGTGATCTCATCGCAATAAATGCTTTTTTGCTCTTGGGAGAGATCGTGGAAGGCCGCATGATTCCCGTGCCTCCTTGGAAACTTTTTACACATATAAATCAGCCAGATACCTTGACAACGGAGAAGGGCTCCCTTGGTGCATTGAGCACGGCTACAGCGCCACGACCACTGAGACGAGCGTGTAGCGCTGATCTCGACAACTTCAACCCTGTAACTTTTGCCAGAGAGATGTCGTGAAATTGTCGACGGGGGGACAATTTTAATGTTCAAGTGGCCGTGTGCTTCCCCCCCCCCCCTTCCCTCCGTCTCTGTGGTCACCAGGTGCGTGTTCCATGTGTGCGAAACCGTGAACTTCGCCTCATGCGCGAGTTTGGCGTCGAACGCTGTTCTTGGTTCTCGAGCACTGAAGCCAAAAAAAGAGAAACCTAAAACGGCCCAGGAGCGCAAAAGAAGGTATGAAAACATAATCATTGATGCCCAAATTGTAAGCTGTAACTTTCTCTGGCTTTGGCTCCGGGGCCCAATAAAGTGAAACCCGAATCAGGGGAAGAAGACTAAGGTCGTTTTCTTTGGGCAGTGGCTCTTTTTGCACTCTTTACCTCACTCACTTTACTTCCTCGGTGCCAAAAATCGCGTGCGCAGGCAAAGTCACGGCCCGGAAGGAGGAAATCGTCGCTCCTCACTCACTCACGATCGAGTCTCTCGCAAATGAATCGACTCGCGTGCCAAAGCCAAACATTTGCAATCACTGACTCATACGTCACGAAAGAAAGAAAAAAGAGGAGTTGCTGCAACCCCGACTGCTTTTTCGTGGGTTGTTTTCTGGCCTGGAGAAATCGTTCGCATGCACACACGAGGGTCTTGGTGATACCACAGAAATCGAGGAGAAACCTGGAGGAGCGGTCTCATTACTGACTGCTCCGGTGACTGACAAGAATGGCTCATACAGAGGAAAAGAAGTGACTCAGTAGGAAAGAAAGAAGGAGGGAACAAATCAATCCCTTTTGCTGCCGGGGGAACTTTCTCACTTGCTTCATAACTCCAGACGTCTTTGGGAGATTGAACTTCCAGAAGAGTGTCAAAACTTCTCCGTCATCAAATATCCATCCCACAGATTCGCCGTCCTAATGTCTGACATTGTCAACCGAAATCGCAAATAAGCACAAAGCCTTTCTTTCTTCTCGAGATGACTGTTATTACCGAGAAAAGGCTTCTTGCGCACGTCAAAGAGTTAGTTATTCACTTCCTCAGCGAGTTTCGCCATCCCTCTGATTTCATTCTATCCTTCTCTAGTTTTGAGCAGAAGTCGAAAAAGTTTTTTTCTTTTAAAAAAAGAAAAACATAACACATAAAGAAAATTCGACTCCACCACGTACGCGAGACACAGAGAAGAGAGCCCAATGTATACTGTATGCATGCATTGTGCGTTACTTGTCTTTTGGGTGGTTGCCAGCAGACTCCTGATGTCTTGCATCCACGGATTCAGCACCATTCCCATCGGCAAGGGCATCTGCTTGCTGTTGCTGTCCCCCGTGAGGTCTTGGGCCTCGCCGCCGAAGTCGAAGAGGCTGGTGTCCAAGAAGGGAGACTGGCAGGAGGCCGGTGGAGCCCACAGCCATAGCAGGAGGAGGAGGAGGAGGCGGCCGCCTGCAGCTAGATGCAGCCCACGCATGATGAAGTGTCAGAGTGGATGTGGCGTTATCATTGTCGAATCGTGCCTGATCAATATGATTTCACACACGGAGGAGATCTAAAGTATATGTCCAAGATGCCAATGTTGCCCGTGTCCACTGCTACAGCCAGGAGACAACTGGCAGCTCAAAGTTTCTCTCTTCCTTGTTCCGGTGTCGACACGCGAATGCTCCTACACTTTTCATCACTGATGCTTGGGCCGGAGGAGACCCTTTCGGAGATCACCGAAGCTGTCGACGGTACTGAATGTACCGAAGGTCTTCAGACACCAGCAGGTTTTGACCATCTCCTCCCTGAGCAGTAGCAATTACCTCGCTAGTTAGTGACCCTCGAACCAATTGACGCACTGCAATTTTTCGGGGAGTCGCGCTCTGTTGTTCAAAGGAGCGCGCGCACGAATGCATGATGATTAGGTGTGCAGATGACTCCACTTTGCGCAAATGAAACGCGCTGGGCGAGCGCTCGGACGAGCGCCTGCGCCAGCGCCTGCGCCAGCGCCTGCTCCTGCGCCAGCGCCAGCGCCAGCGCCAGCACCAGCGCCAGCCGGCGTCATGATGGTCGGGTCACACGTGCATAAGAAATTGTAATGACAGGCAAGGGATTTCCCCAAGGGCGCGGGTATCAATTGCCCTACAAGTCACGCAACCTCATTCATAAGGGGAGGAAATGGAAGAAGACACTCCAAGTTATGCATTCCCGACCGAATCCTCCGGGAATTCCCGAATTTCTCTCCCGTACGTGTGCGTCCCGGACTTGTGATCGGGACAGAAGATCTGCTTCAATTCTTTTTTGCTGCTTCAAAGCGATTCTTTCTCTCCCTGTCAGATCGCCAATCCGCGTCAGCTTGCCTAAATGAAGTTCAGCAATCCATAATGCAGCACGTAGGAAGGCTGCTACTATGACATCCTGGAGTACAATTGTACAAAATTGTTTCGTACGCGTAAGAGGAGAGAACAAAGCGTGTCAAGACGAGGGAGACCGATGCGGTGTCTCGGACGACCAATGGAATCGAAGGATATCGGCGCATACTCCTGGCGCCGTCGTCGTTGTTGTTGTGCAATGCCATCCCGGAGGCCCGCTGAAACCGGTCTCCTGTTCGTCAGGAATGCCAATGCTTTGAGGACTGCTTCTGAGAAGAGAATCCCTCAGCTCAAGAACGGCCTCCGGAATGATCCCTAAGCAGATCTGGCAGCTTCTTCGCCTCCTCCTCCTCCTTCTTCTTGTTCTTTGCAGGGAGAAATAAAAGAAAATTGCACAAGGTAATTTTCTCCCGCCAAAGCAAAGACCCTACGTAGTAGTGCAGACGTCGGGTGCGTACGTATGCTGCAATCTTCATTGTTATTAACAGCCGAGCCGAGAGGTAGAAAAAGTTCCCGACAACAGATACAACTGTGCAGACGTCAAAGGAATGCTGCATCCTGTGTTACGCTACCAACAAAGTGTCTCACTTCGTCTCTTCTCCTCCCTCCACTGAAGCAGAGATCTGTGCACGTTGGACGTGCCAGAAGCAACCCCATTTGCGACTGGAAGGAGCACAGAAGCTCCCAGAAAAGGTGTGTCTCCAAGAGAGAGAGGAAAGCCAAGAGGATCCACCAGCTGTAGTCGGTGGAGAATAAAGCACATGCGGCACACCCCAAGAAAAAGAAAGCAACAGCAGCAACAGCCTAGGAGAAAGAAGGAGGCACTTTCTCTCTCGCACACAAAATCGATGTCACAACAACAACATCCAAGACTGTTCGAGCCTAAGGCGAAGAATGTGACTGTGACAGTGAGAAGCCCTCGGATGGAGCCAATAGCATGAAGATCGAGCCCGTTCGCAAAGTTGCGTGGGGCGTGGAAGAAGAAGAAGTAGTAGTAGTAGTGTGCGACGCAGCCCAAGTCGTGTGAGGTCATGGGCAAGGACCAGGAGCTGATCGAGGCCGCCAGGTCGGGCAACTACCCCGCGTGTGAGAGGCTGCTGAGCGCCAAGCCCAAAAAGTCCGGACCGTTTGCCAGGTAAATTACGAGCAGTAGGTAGTACCATTGTTCAAAAATGACGTTGGCACTCTCGGTGTTAACGCGCTTGAAGGCCGCCACGACGGCGACGACGGCAATGACGACGACGACGACGACGACGATATATTTATTATCACAACGCGATCGAGCAAGAGTTTGATTTATGCTCAAGGCTGTCCTTGTCGCCATAAATAACATTCCCCGCCCGCCTTTGGACTGATCAGCAACAGGCAATTTGAGTGATGCTGCCAATGCTGCCAACGACGAGGCCAATCTCCTGTGTCACTCAGGTGATGATGACAAGGCTTTCCTTGAAACAGAATGACTTTTTACTTTCCTCGAGAAACTTTCGGCAAATGTTTCCGCCGCGGGCGTCTGCAATTTGTGCATGAAACCGACTTAACAACAGCTTTGGTCGTGTGATCCAAGGAGGAACTTTGATGAGCAGCCAAGGACCTTGGAGGCGAAGGAAAATGAAGGAGATCACCTTTGGTATGGTCGCGATTTTGGACAGAACTACCGAACTTTGCTCGCTGCTGTTGAGCACGCTGACCACGTTTGACAGCCGGGCCAGACACAGCAGTGACGTACGTACTACATAGGATGAGTCCACAGTAGTCGACCCGTCCGCCTCCAGATGGAGCCAGCGCCGCTCATGGTCCCTTCCAGTCTGTGGAGACATCTGCAGTCCAGACCTTCCCCCCCCCCTCTTCTCTCCTTAAACTGCAAAATCCTTAGTCCTGACTCTACAGTGGTACTTGCAAAAGACAAAAGAGCGAACGAACGCGTTATGTCTGTTTTTATAGCACGGTTGAGTGTGCTTCTTCATTCCCGGTAGGTCTTGGGCAAGAAGAGCATCACCCGTGTCGTAAAAGACTTCTTGAGCTCTGTAGCTCAAATTGGAACAGAAGTCGAAAAAATAGCACTTCTTCTCGTCGTCTTTCATGGTGCTGGTCCCGACCATTTTGAGACTTTGGGTAGATCTCCTCTCTGTCGTTACTACGGCTCTGTTTCCTCGCCAATAGGGACTCTGTGCATATATACATATACATTGGGCGTATGTCTATTGGCAGAGAGAGCCCATTGTGCACACATGGAACATCCTATGTACGTATGTGTATGCATGGCATGCATTTACTCTATTGTATGTACAGGGTGCCGTAGATACCGGCTTACGCGGCGGCGTCGCTGTAGGACACTCCAATGACCACATTCCCATTTGGTGAAGAAATTGACCTGGGGACCGCCTGGACGCAATAAACGTTGGAGAAATAAAAAGGCCGCGCGCACTCGTTCACGCACGGACACAAAATGTGCATTTAGTGGCCTTTTTGGAAGCTGAAACCACAGTTCATGGACGAAACAAGTGTTTTCTTCTAGCAAAATTGCAGCTCTTAGAGAGCCGAAGCAAAGTACAATGGATGTTGAGGAAAGAAAGAAAGAAGGAAAGAAAGAGGCTTTTTTTTCGATTGTCCGAGGCCATTCTTCAATACTTAATCCCTGCGGTGTCACGAGGCCGTTTGACAAATGTCTCTCTCGAATGTCTCCACTTTACTTACTTCGCACCTCTTCTCTCCTCTGCTTTTTCCTCCAGAGCATCAGGTTGTCTTACCAAAACTCTCCCCACACACACATCACGATTAATGGTGGGCTGAAGAAGAGAGCAAGGAAGAACAAGAAACAGTAAATGAATCTTTCGCTGCTTCTTAGCACTGTGTAACCTTGTCAAGGATGATTAGTTGCCAGCTGAGAAGGTCCTTTAATTAAAGTCTGCTAGTGTTTGAGGGGAAAAAACGCTTATCTCCGAGATTCCACGCGCGCGCGAGCAGAAATTGAGCTGATTTATTGCAACAGTTCGTATACGAATTTATGTTTATCAAACATTTGCAGCAGCAGCAGCAGCAGCGAACGAGTGGGATAAAAAAACATTTGTACAGCAGGAGTAGGAGTGAGTAAATATAGCGAGAGCAAAAAGAAATGTGGTTAGAAGAAACAACAAGACTCACACTTCTTCTCTTTCTTCTACTTCTTCTTCTTTTTCATCACGGCCACATGTTTGAGTGAAGCAGAGCTTTGTCATCGATAGATAGTGGCACAAAAGGTCCTCGAGAAAGCGTTTCTTTCTTTCTGTCTGTCTGTCTTCTCCTTCAAAGCAGACAAGCAAAAGTCAGTATGAAAGCTGGAATTGATTTCTGCATGTGGGTTTGGACCTTCTCCGGACCTACGATTGTCTCGTTGACACACTGGAGTTTCGGTGCAACTTGTGTGTTCTCTGCATAACAGGCTTTTTTTTTCAACCCTCGCACTGCAAGGACTGAGTACTTGTCGAACTGCAATTGAGTCAGCAGTGCAGACTTGACTGTAGTCACTGACTTGTAGCTAAAGCCCCGCGAATCAGAAAGGTTTCGCACTGTTTGTGTGGTGCTACGTGAAGAAATCACTTGTCTGACTCTTCTTTCTCGCCTGTGACACACTCACCTTTTTCAATTTAGAACAGCAGCAGTGTGCTCGTTGTCTGAAATAACGACGTCGTCGGGTCCATATTGGTTGACAACGAGTCGGAACTCAATCCAATAAACAATGCGGAACCAGACATTTAGATTTGGTGAAGTGCTGAATGTGAGCCCTCCCACCCAGGCTTGAGGAGATTAACTCCTTTTATGTGCAGCAGCTGACCAAAGTGAAGTTTGAAACCTCTCCAATTTGACTAAATTGAGCCTTGGTACGCTGAGAAAACTGGACTAAACTGGAGTTTTTGACAGAATTGAAGATGCCTGAATCGAAGTTCGACTGTACTACAGTGCGCATGAAGCACTACTATGTACATACTAAATATGCATAACCACATAAACTACTAATGGCTTGGAAAGGCACTGATCTGCGGTAAACGAATGGAATTTTATTTGGCACCTTACAAATGTATCAGTCAGGGGTGTTTTACTTTAAAATTTTCTATACACAGTCCTGAACCTCCCTGGTGTGACTGTGTACTTGAATAGAGTGACACACAATGGTACAATACAGAGGGGGGGAAGGGGGGAAGTGGAGGGAAAGTCGCTGTACATCACATCCAATCACTTGGTGGCTCATGCCAAACCAAATGTCGGAGTTTGGTTCAGCACAAACACTCGAGTCCACTTGACTGTTCACTCACCTCCACCTCCACCCCTGTCCTGCCTGTCCGTACATAAGTCCAAGTCCCGTTTGCACCGTGCGTTACCGCCCCAGACGCTGAGGTGCAGCCAGCCGGAGTGCCCGATGCTCGCTCTGGTCTGCTCCCGCTTCTGCTCTGCTATGGTCTGTGGGTGTGGACATAGAGCATAGTTCCGTTATGGTGTAGAGTCCACACCATGGAGTGCCAAAAGTGTCCACACAGTGGACGCATTTGGCACTGGCTACTACGACCGACCATATCTACGGGCAGTGAGCTCGCACCTAATCTAAACAAATAGTGTATACGAAGCCACGGACAGACATGACAAGACACAGACACTGTACAATACACCACAGCACAGTCCACATACCCAGAGCTTCTATGGCGTTTTTGTGCATTGAAGCATAGTGCAAGGTACGTTCATAAGTAAGGTTTTTTATTAAAATGACTACATCTAGGTACGTGCAACACTATAATAAGGTCTCTTGTGGTGTAGAGGAGGAAACGAGGGATCAGGAGAAGGTAGACTGGCTTGTGAATGCAGCACAGCTCACAGTGAGTGGACCGACAACAACGTGTCTCCGGTGGGCGAGTTCTATTCAGAGAAAACTGTTCTGTCCTCTTAGATCGTTCCCTGGAGTCCCTCTCGTGTATACAAAGAATATGCGTGATGTCGGAAGGATTTCAAGCGAAGCCTGTTGAGCAACTTGAATGATTAAGCACGCCAGGAAGAGGAGCGACAGAGAGAAGCGCGAGTCGTGCGTGGAGTAAGAAGCGTTGCAGCGGTAGCAGCGGTAGCAGCAGTAGCAGGCGCAGCAGCAGTAATGAGTATGTAGAAAGTATAGTATGAGTAGTAGTACGAGTAGTAGTGGTACACAGAGAACTAGGGTTGGCACACATGCTTTATGGCACCCCCGCCGCCGCCGTCACGCTTCTGCAACGGCATCGTGGTCCCTCTGCGCCTGGTACGTCGACTGGCTCGGCTCGAATGATCCCCAGTTGAAGGGCCTGCAAACATGGGTTCGGGTTTTTTCCAGCACTTTTCTCTCTCTTCCCCATGTGCTTGATTTACCACAGCTCTGGCAGGATCTCATTGAGCACCAAGTAGTATGACCAGTAGCAGATATTGAAGATGAAGAAGATGATTGGGAAGAGCCACATCGCCATGCGGTCGATGCGTTCGTACTTATCCTGGTTGATGAACCTGCGCTGCTCTGGTGCCAGTGGCGGCGGTGCTGATGCAAGCTTGGACTGCGCCAAGGGTGACGTCCCTTGGGGCTGCTGCTGCAGCGATGACAGTGGCGGAGACTGAGGCGTGTTGCTGCCTCCGAGGTCCATCTTGTTCCAAATAGTCTCTTGGTCCTCGCCCAAGTCATCCTCAGTCAAGAGCAGAGCTTGGTGCTGCTGGTGCAGGTGATGTTCGCTGACAAGAGTCCTGTTGCCGTGCGGGCACCGATGATTGAGCAGCTGGAAGCTCTCCATACCGCCGCTGTTGTTGCCGGTGTTGGTCTCACTGTTAAAAGCTCTGCCGCCTCCGGCCGCACTCACGTGGTATTCAGGGTCTGATTCGAAAATGTGCTCAAGCTGCTGCGGCGTCGAAGAGCCGGAGCCAGGCCGGAGCCGCAGATGCGCCTTTGCCGCGCTGAGGCTGCCGCTGAGGCCGCCGCCGCGGCTCCTGAGGTTTTGAGGAACGGTGGCGGCCGCCGCCGCCGCCGCCGCCGCTGACGACGACGAGGAGGCCGCCGCTGCGGCAGAGGCTGAGGCGGCGGCTCCGTTGCCTCCCGGGACGCTCAGATGAGCCCTTCGCAATGTCTCGTTCTTGCGCTTTTCCATTTGGATGATCTTCAGTATGATCGCATACTCGGAGAGGACGCAGAACACGTGCAAGATGCACATGACAACCCAGGTCTCGACTGCCGTGAGCCCCTCCGACTTTGGCGCGTTCGCCGTCACAGAGTTGAAAATGTTGACCAGCACTAGGAAAAGCGTGACAAGAAGCCCCATTCGACCTAAGAGTATAATAATGACAATATGAGAATGAAAGTGACTTAAACATCAATGAGGCCTCTAGAGGTGGGCAAAGTACTTGACTTTGTCACAGACTGCATATATTACCATACTGTATCGCATCCACTCAAGTCTCTGTTGGAGATATGAGCAGTCTGCGGCCAAATCAAATAATTCCCATCGACTTCTCCCCTGTGACGTCGCTATGCATTGACTGCGTGCATTCGTCCGCGAGCAACATGCGTGTTGGCTCTCGTAGATCACGAGTATCCACCTGAGTATCAACTCCGACAAGAACTTCCTGCTCATGACGTTAAAATGCAGTCATTCTGCATGTTGAGGGGTGAAGAAGCAGCATTTCCGCATGGCGTGCGGCGCCCCCAACCCACAACACTTGCTGTCCTCCTCGCTCCCTTCCCACATAGTACTTTACGCACGTGCACACTCATGTTGGGCAGGTTGTTTATCTAGCCGGAGAACCCCTGCTCCTTATAGGAGGCGAAGTAGAGGCCAAGAAGGCCCCAAGTTATGAGGGCAATTTAGGGCTAATGGGATTCATCACTCAAGAGTGGCGCAATGTTCAACATGGAAATGAATGGAGTCAGTTTCAGGCGAGATAAAAAGGATTCAATGTGTGTACGACGACAGCGCAAGGACGATGGAGACAATACAAGAGATATGTTAAGCACTGCAGCAAATGTGAGGGCTCCTTTCTAATAATGTTTATGCTATGGCAGAGACAGACAGGGGGGGCAATAACAAAGGCAATTTAGGATCTGCAAATATTGCTGCCAATTGGATCTGTCACAGAAGAACTCTATCTATCTCTCGGTCTGACGAGGACTACGACAGCGACGGCGGCGGCGGCGGCAACGACGACGGCGGCAACGACGACGGCGGCAACGACGACGGCGGCAACGACGACGGCGACCCACTCCCAGTGCCTGTCGGCAGCCTCATGGAGCTGGTTTTCTCCTCCTCTGACCAATTTTTCAGTCACCCCAAAGACGCTCCTTGGAGCGTGCATTTCGCACTGACTCCAGAGTCCTTTTTTCTCCTCTCTCCCTCTTTTTTGCGCGCTGCAATCTCCGGAAAGCCCTTTTTTCTTATTATTTCAAGCTGCCGAGAGAGCTTTTTTGTCTTTGAGTTTCACACCCCAAAAAAGCTGATCGTGAAATATCTCATTCTATCACCAAGTGTCAGCATTCGCGAATTGCAGACGAAAAAAACAAAACCGTTTTTGGCGGTCGTGGATTGCAACTTTTCCTATTCGACTACATTATGCAGCAGTTTTTGCTCCTAACCATGTCTGTGTGCACAGCCTCGTCCTCCTGGTAGAGCAGGGGGAAGCGCTGCAAATATTCCTTGTTACCGTTTTATGCACCTTCCTCCCGTCTTGTTCGAATGGAGACCATTTGGGTTGGGAAATGGCCTCAACCCCGCGGCCATTTTTTTCGTGTTCCCCCCCCCCCCCCTCCAAGTGATGATGCAACAAGGACAGTGTACAATAATGCTGTTTTATTTACCGCTCACCGTCCCTACTTCTTCTCAGGGGGGCTTCTAAAGTGGATCAAGCCAACAACAACGGGGCTTTATTTGGTGCGGAGGAGGCAGAGTCAACACCCAGTTATTAGGTCGACTTCTTTCTTGCTTTGACCACCCCGCACGAGTCCGTCACCTCGTAGCAGAGCAGCCAGAGGGCCCAGGTTCGTCTGCTATTGGAACTCATTCAAATCTGGCTGCCTCTTCTTGACGATGACGAATGAAGCGACGAGCTTGCATTTTCCTTTTCGTCTCTCTAGCGACAGCTCATTTTTCTCTACCTCCTTTTCAGGGGCAGAAAGTGGGCAGAGAATTGGCGTCACGCATCAGTCAGGCAGTAGTTAGAGCAGCTCTTTGACGCAATCAGAAGCTTTTCATGATTTCGATGATTCGCAGAGAAAAATGGATCTCCTTTTCTCTGCTCACTGTGGTAGTTAAGGAGGGGAAATAAGTATTTCCACTGGCTGCACAAGCTGCAAAGACGTCGGTCGGGGTGGAGGAGCCTCTCTTGGCACATGGATGGCGGTCGACAAACAAAAATTTGACACCATTTTTCACACCAAGAGAAAAGAACCGAAGGCTGGGGGGACGGAGGCAAAAAGAGACTCTGCTTTGGCATCCCAGAAAACTGGAAGAAGAAAAGGTGCGTCAATTTTTCCTTTTTTTTGCCTCACTCTCCCTGCTAATGGCATTTCCTCTTTCACATACCTGACTGCCTCCTGCGTGTGTTGCGGAAAAGGGCTTAAGTAGCCCTCGTGGACCAGGACATTAGGATTAAGTACGATGGAACATTTGTATGCTCCTCTTGCGCTGACGGGGATGAGAACACAAAATGCTTCCTCCGTAGAGGATTAGAGGACTAAATTTCGCCTGGGGAGGAAAACCTCTGTCGTGTACTCATAAAGAGGACGCCCCAGGGCCAGTGGAATGGAGGCCATTCAGGCGCAGCGATGACTAATGGAGCTCCTTTCAACATGAATTCGAAAGAGACCCTGTCTTTGTAACAGGCTCTTCTGCAATAACTTGACAGGCTCACCAATTTTCCGACTTTTGGGCGACGTTTTCATTCATCAACGCTCACAGATTGCCTTCTTCACCCACGCTGACTACCCATTTTGATAGGGGGGGGGGAGGAGAGAAGGAAGCCGAACAAAAGAAGGCCTACCCAGGCCTGCCTCCCCTTTCCATCCCCAAAAGAGGGCCCTTCAAAAATCTTGAGGTCAGCTTCTACCTAAAATTGCGACACAAGCGGGGGCCTTCTTGGTAACTGTGGACCAGCTTGAGAGAGGCTTGGTCGGTCTTTTCTCCGGGACAAAGGGCTCATATTGCACCAAGCGATGAAACATTGACATGTGGAGGCCAAGTCTCACCTCCAGCTTTAACTGAATTGCTGTTGCAGCTAAGGTATGCAACAGTTGCTCTCTCCCTCACTCTGTCCTCGCTGAGCATTGAGGAGTAACGTTGTTCTCTGCATGAGTTTTCCCCCTCCCCTCTCATTTAAGAATCAGTTGGTGGCCTCCTCCTTGGTGTTAAAGCAGCTTAATGTCCTGTATGCCGCCGCAGGTCCGTGGTAGCCCAGAGGCCAGGACCAGAGCTGCTTGGTGGGAGTGTCTCAAAGTAAAGATACCTGCAACATCTCTGAACAGCCAAGGATATCTCATAAGAACGAAGAATTAACTTTCTGGAGAAACATGTTTTTGTAAGCACCCCATCTGGGTCTGAAAATCGCGCTTGCAAATTGTTGGTGGATACTAAGAAACTAGTAAAAAAAAAAAGTTGGCGGGAGCGAAAAGAAAGTTTGGCTCTTCCTTCTCCCCCCTACATTTTCTTCTTTATAGAAACCTAATCCACTCTCACAAGAATCATAGAGTGAAATGTTAGACAATCTTTGCAACAAGTACGCGAGCAGAAATAAAAAGCTGCCCACACATTGCAACTTCTGAAGGCTGCACTTGCATTGTTTTTCTTGCACGTTCCCCTGTCTGGTCGAGTGGGAGTAAACAGTCCTCCTCCTCTCTGCGTACGCGTAGATCAGTCTGTTGTGCGAGGCCAGCCTCAGAGGCTCGAGGCCAAGCACTCACTTGGGCCCAGTAAGCAGAATGTGCATTTAGGCAAGAAAACGTTTCTCATCGAACTCCTGTGGCTCCACACAAGCTTTTCTTCTCGAGGCGTTCTCATTTTGGTTGAATCGTAGTAGTTGTGGTGGGAATGTGAATGTGTGACTGCTGTGACCTTTTCTTTCTTTCTTCCTCCATCTCCTCGCCATTGCCAGAGTCTCTGGCAGCCCTGGGATTTTCTCCATCCCCGCCAAGAAAGGAGTAGCCAAATGGATCTCAGCGTGACGAGAATGAAACTACCGATCCACTGCTCAAGATTGATTTGCGTAATGAAAAAGTGGATGAGAGCGAAAACGTCAAAGATTCTATTTCGTGGCAACCCTGAAATTTCATTGCGGGTATTGTGGCAGCATTAGAAGAAGGCTGGGCTTTTTTGCTATTTGACTCAGGATTGCTCATTTTTCCTACGCATGAAATGAAAATGCAAATTTATGGTTTTCTCCACGCTATTGTAGTGTGCCGAAATGGCAGTCTAATTCGCCCACCACTCATGCTTTTTTCACCCACTGACTAGAAATTATTGAGCTCCAACCCAGCCCTTGTGTCAGGTCTCCCTCTTGAGGTGGGGGCCTGAATCCGGGGTCCTGCATATGCACATTTCTAATCAGGATGTCAGGGTTGGCTGGATCAGAAGAGACGTTTCCTTTAGCTATCGAGAGTTGCTCCGGCCCGCCGATCTGGCTGCACGTATCGAAATTCTGCGCCACCGAAGATTCTTCGCAGTCGGTACAAGAAGTGTGTCCTAAATGGTTTTGCTCAAGGCTCCGGAACCAGAATCCTGATGATATCTGTGCTGCTTCTCGTCCTGCCGCTAGTCTCGGTTTCCTGTCATTTTTTTGTGTGCGCCAAAAAAGGGGGGGGGGCTTTCGAGGCCTCTGTGACCATGAATACGGGAGAGATGTTCTCCGTCCCCCCCGTCCTTGGACGTCGTCGCAGGCAACAATTCTCACTCACTCCCTTTTTTCCTGTCATTGATCACCGATGTGAAAGGTCTAGACAGACGAGGACGCATCCACAGACTCGTGGGCCCTTTATTTGAGGCCTTTTGGTCGGCCTTCTATGCCTGCAACAGTCTATTAGACCTAGCATGAGGTGGACACACTGGCGGCCGTCGTAAGGATGGTGTCCACGTCTACGCTACGACTCGGCTCAGCATCCCTTCGACTACGCTTCTGCCATGAAGTCTGCCATTGCTGTCACCGTCCACCATGCCCAGGGAGACGCCCCTAGCGAAATAGACACTCGGCATCTCGTTCTCCACTATGTTATCTTGTTGTGTTGACTGGACGTTGACAAGTGGAAGGGCTACTGACTACGTAGTACATACATGGTCAGCATCTAAAATCGACCGCTAGACTAGAGGTTGTGGGCGCACGGCAGGTTCTTTTATAAAATTCAATCTAAATAATTCCTAAGTTGGCACAGAAATGAAGAATTTTTATTAAAGAAAAATTACTCATTTCGGTCGCCCTGGGTCTGGACAGCAGCGACTTCCCGTGCAGCGATCGACATTGAAGTCATCCTTTAAGTCGATAGACTGGAGTGACGATCAATGGACTAGTCAATTATTCACTATTTGGAGCAGAGTGAATCAGTTGAGTTTGTGCAATTGCCAAAATGCAAAGCTCCGGACGACTCTTGAGCTTGTAACTCAGGCATATCCTATGCAAAGGTACAACAGGAACGTTTAACCCCGCCTTCTGTTGTGCGTGAGCAACAACATGTCTTTCTTGCGCTCTCCGGCTTAAGAGCCCTTTGTGCCGATATTCAGGCCCAAGCTAAGCTCAATCCTGTCAACTCCGGAGCTCAGTGTGCAGCCATTTCTATGCTAACCTTCTCTTGCGCCACTTGTGAACTGTGTTTATACTCGCTCAGTCCTCTTTTCTTCTACATCGATATAATACACGAATCATCTTGTGCAACAAACGCCGACAAAGTAGACAACACCCGAGTTGACAACGACTGCATTTATATATCGGTGTCAGTTTCGATATCAGTGTTGCTGCTGCGAAAAGCAAATATTGTGGACTCAGCAAAACGTTTCACTCGATACAGTGAAAACGTGTATCCTCCATAGTTGCATTGCACAAAAACATGACTAAGCTGAACATCACTTAAAGTGTGGACGTTTGGTATGAGTTGACATGAATGTATATCCTTTCTTAACCTTTTTCTCGGCAGCCAAGAAGCCGATACCGCTACTGAAAGCGTCACCCACGTACGAATTTGGGGTTTGTTCGACTAGACAGTCGTACTAAACCCGACACCCTCAGCGTCACTTTAATCGAAAGCCTGAGGGTCTCTAGTCCGCCCAAATGTCTGGGCCACCCCACCCACCCCGCCTCGGCTACACCTGGATCGTCGGGAGGAAGACCTGTCACAACCCGTGCGTGTGCTACGTGCGCGTCCGTCCGTCCGCATGGTCATATCGGGTGTTTCAGGATCCTTGGCTTTCGCAGTCGCCTTCAGACGTCCGTTGCCTGAAGGAGACGCGTTCGATAGGTGAAATCTATGATAAAGATACTTCTAAAGAATGTTCAGACTGCTTTTCTTCTTCCCATCTCCACCGACATGCGACATTGATCGTATTAAAGAGTTCTAGGGAGTCATGAAACGCCCGGTCGTCCTTATACGTACGTAAGAGAAGGGCCTACTTGTGTACGCATGCATGTACGTAGCACTGCAGACACCACCTTTCCGCTGCGCACAAAAACACCTGAGTTGTCCACACAGGACCCTGGCTCGCTGGGCTGTTTGTCCGGGCGCGCCTCGACGAGGCATCCGACACACGTGTTGTTCAGCATGCAGATGCACGCTGACGCGAAGGCCGAAAGACCGAACGACCCTAACACCGAAAGTGCCGTCATTGGCCTCTTCTCTCGTCGAGATCCGAATCGCTTGCGACAGCCCAATCGCTGCCGAACAATCACATTAGGCACATGCTCGAGTGACCAAGCCTGGCAACTGGCAGGAGTTTGTTCAAGTGATTCAAATCACCACTGACAGTGATGCGTGACCAAGAGAAATGCTTAGAAATCACTCAGCCCAGGACTTTCGCTCGAATTTGCAACGGGCATGTCTCAATCCACATTCATTGAGTCATCGATGCTGCACTTTAATCTCTTGCTGTTAAGTGTGTATGAGAGAGAGAGAGAGAGAGAGAACCAAAGGAGAACCACAGCACTTGAGACAGAGAGAGGAAAAAACTCCGCAACCAACAGCATTGGCTTTGGCATCGCTTTGGCATCGCTTTGGCATTGCTTTTCCAGCTGCCACTTTCTCTCCCTCATGAAGCCCCCAACCACTGCTCTTCCCTCAATTACGATTAGCCATCTGAGCAGCACGAAGAACACATTTTGGAGTGAAATGCCAACATCTTCGCTTGGTCCACTCGCTCCCAGCGCTTTGAGGCAAAAAAGACCCACAAAAAGAGAGGATGACTCTTAATATGAGCACCTGGATTTCTCCCATTAACCTGCGCGTTGGTGAGGCGAGCGAGTCCACGTCGGGTCAGATTAATTTCGGCAGACTGGCATTCAATGGGACCTGGAAACACTTCGTGCAGTACCGGCAACTGCGTCGAGTTGACCCAATCTCAGCGACTGGAAAGCAAGGGCAGAGATGTTGTCCACGCACATTAACTTCTCTCGTTGCTTTTTCGCCAGCTCTCCAGAATGAATAAACAGCCTCATTTGGCAAAACTTGGTCAAAGGCATGAATGAGTCCCAAGAATGTGTGTGAGAGAGACAACCTGGGCTCATCCGCCCGGATTATCTCGGCAGTGTTTACCCATATTTGGGGGCTCCGGATGCTCCTTCCCCCTAGAAAGAACCTTTTAGCTTCTGCAAAACCTGACAGGGAAGCAGCTGGCAGAATCAGGCAAAAAATCAAGGGCGGCCCATTTTGAGAGCCCATAAATATCTCACTTGAGAAAGTGAAGAGGCCACTACGACGTCCACACGCTCGTTGCGTTTGTACCGAGTGAGTCAAAATGAGCGTCCGGACGTTGATGCACGTTCTAGTTGCTGGGTCACACTGTAGAACGCTGACAGACCATCGATTATAGCGGAATATTCTGATCATCATTTCCCACTCACACACAGTTCCAAAGAGCGAGTCAGTCAGTCAGTCTGAGCAGCTCTTATCCCTGCTGACTTGTTGTGCTTTCTTTCTATATACATGAGGATGGGGGATAAGCGGCAGTTTGTTTCGTTTTGGGATTGTGTCGGATTAAGACGCGCGATTAGAGCTAAAACTCCGGAGTTCAAGTTTTAAAGCTCATTCGTACTTAACTCGAAGATTTTAATCAATGTGGACGCAATACAAGACCAGAAAATGGCTAAAGTACCTTGAATTCGTTAATTCTGAATGACAATTCTCCAATAAATCTGGACCTGCTGGAGATTAAATTCTGACTCGATTCAAGTTCGAGCTGAGCTGAAGAACTCTAACTCAGACTCAAAGTGGACTGGAATTCATTTTGGACTCATTTTGAACTCGAAACTCCACTTGACACTCGAAGTCAGCTACATCTCTAGTCGGATTCGACTTTCTCGACTCATCTATCAGCATCTCGAATGGTTTTGTTCCTCCACCGTTTTCCCCGTCTCATCCTCACATGTGACCCCCGACTTATGTAAGTGTGCAGACTTGAGTGGCTGAGACGAGGATGTTTCTCGTCAGCATCGGCTGCACAGGGACGTTCCATGCTGAGTCGTCTCAGTTATCGGAGACATGCGAACAAAGCTTTTGGTATGCAGAACTTAGCTCTATATGACGACTTCAGGGGTCACCTAAGCCCAGTCATCAGCAGGGGAAAGGAAAGATGAAAATGGGCGCTGCAAGACTGACTGGAAGAAAGTCCTCCTACCTGGCACGACCTCGGGAGGCACGATGAACGAGATCCAGGACACGACGACGAAGAGGCCGCTGGGGAGGTAGACCTGGAGCAGCACAGGTGTGCGACGGCGGAGCAGATTGATCTGGAAGAGGGAGAAGGTGGAGGAGGAGAAGGAAATGTCTGGACTAACAGAAGTTTGTGATGCTCCAACCCCATAAAGAAGCATCTGCGTGACCTCAGGGGAAATGATGTCGAGTCATCATAGCGGCAGAGACTTGGCTGAGTGGGTCTCACTGCACTAGCTGTGCAGGTGGGCTGGAGATCAAGAAACGCCGTGACCAAGGTTATGAAGGCCTTGAAGGCCTCCAGCCGCATCTCTGCCCGCGTCCATGCCCTGTTTACACATGTCTGACTGAGCGCGTGAAAGCATGGCTACATCGGGGCCGCCGTGACTGAAGGTCGATGCTCAAAAGGCTCTAGGGGGACCCAAATACCGACCATATAAAGTTACGTCTGATGTAGACGGGAGTTTCATCTATTCCCTTCCTGTACTCAATCAGCGTCACATAGTGAATTATGCAAAAAACACTTTAGGCAAGAAGACAGAACTTATGCATGAGGGTGTCTCCAGAAAGCTTTTCCCGTGCTGCTTATGGCAGAGTTTTGGAGGGGCTTACGAACTTGATGGAAAAAGTGTTGTAATTTGGATGGAAGAAACTGTCTTTTCCTCTCTCTTTACCATCTTTTACACAAGATGGGGACCATTTGGAAAAAGATAAAAAGGCTTCCGGCTCGTAATCTTCGTCCAATCGACCCGTGCCCGCTCTCGACGTCGTCGGTTTCTTTTCTCCCATTCATTTTGCGAGCGCAGATGCGGGCGGGGGCGGCGACCGAGGCGGCGACCGAGGCGGCGACCGAGGCGGCGACCGAGGCGGCGGCCCAGGCCCAGGAGGCCATTCAGTAGCCGGAGACCACACCTGAGCGGTAGGGCTGGGCCGTGATCATCGACTCTGTCCCCCCCCCCCCCTCCCTCGCCGTTAATCGAGCCAGACTTCTCAGCACGATGGGGACGAGGCAATCCTGCTCTGGACTTCTATTAGTAGATGATCACTGATCATCGATCAGTGATCACCCCACGCGTCCATGCTTGGCAGGACCTTTAAAGTTGCGCTCACACGAGAAGATTGAAGAGAAAAAGGCCCCTCGTGTGAACGAGGCTTGACTGAGGAATGACTACAAACCTCTTTTCCTTGAGGTTTCTCCTCACTCCTCACTCGTACTCTCTCTTTGTCCTGATCCTTCCCAGTCTACTGTGGTAGGCAAGGCATCATCAGTCAAGATTTTTTCAAATCCCTTCCTATTCAAGATTCCTTCTGGGCGTCACTACTGATGTATTTCACTTCACTCCTGTTCCTTTGCTACGTGCGTATGAAACAAGCAAGCCGTTCCTATTGTGCTTTGCTGGCGCTGGCTGCGCCCTCGTGATCGTCGTCGCCGTCGTCTTGGAAGCAGCAGCAGAGGCACACGATGATGAAGCAGGAGGAGGGGCAGAAGCAGCAGATAAAGGAGGAGGCGAAGCAGAGGTAGCCGATGTAGAAGAACAAGAAGCAGAGGTAGCCGATGAAGAAGAAGGAGAAGAAGAAGAGGAAAGAGAAGGAGAAGAATGGTCTCTCGTTGTGCGTGAGCTCGCCCAAGATTGAACGAGATCTCAGCAAAGGCGCTGCGCAGCGACACAACTTTATGAGTCCAGCAAACAACAACAATGGCAACGTTGACATCTTGTTAACGCTTAGTCAACGCGTGCATTTTTCCGTCACACGCTTTCCCGGACTGCGCGCGCATACGACGTGATAAATAGAGCGTCTATCAAAAGAGAAAAAAAAACTTGTGTAAACGCGTGCGTGTTTTTACCCTCTCCAGGACGACGACGACGACGACGACGATGAAGTACATAATGATTAGATAGAACCAGAGCTCGAGTCATTTGTCTAGTTCGCCTTCACGCAACGCAGCAATGATTATTGTGGCGTCTGCCACACAATGCAAATATAGTTTTTCTTCCAACGCTCGCTTATTTTGGCTTAACAGACGGGACATTTATAATTCGAGAGGTTTTCACTTCTCTCCTGAGTGGAAATTAAGTGCTGTTGACCGAGTCAAAAGCAAGAAGGCATTTTATCACATTAATGTGAATGCAGTTAGTGACAATTCGTATTTCTTGTTTACTCAAGCTTACAATGCCGCACCGGAATGTCAGGGAGGTGGGTGGTGCTTTGTAAAAAAAAACCCGAGCAGAATCCGACGCATTCCTTGAGCAGCTACGTACATGAGATTCGTGTGTTTGAGCAATTACCTAAAGTGCTTTCCCGCCTGCCCACTTTTGCATCATTGTCGCCATTTGGTGTCAAACTTGTGTTATTCCCTCTTCAACAATGGCAACAGCACCACTTTTGTGGCCCAGCAAACTCACTCAATCACTAACTCATTGAATGGTCGAATGCAACGCGCACCAAAGGCATTCGACTCAAGTCCCCCTTATGAAAAACACTGGATAAGTTTACGTAGTTGTGTCCATATATTTTTCAGCCAAAACGCCTTCGAAAATCTGAGGGCTTTGGAAAAAGTTTCGACTTAAAACTTTGAAGGAAGGATTCATTCTCGTAGTATATTTTGCTCACTTTTCTGGATTTGCCCGGCCAATAAAGTTTGATCTTGTTTCGTCTGTTTGATGAGCTAGGAAATTTTTCTCTCCTCGCCCCTACCTTGAATCCCGTCTGTGAGTAGTTCCTGTTCGCCCACACAATTGTCTCGTCCTTGCTGTTGAGGGCGGTGATGTTGATCTCGTACTGCTGCGCCCGCTGGTTCTCCACGTCGTGGCCGAACGTCCCGGTGAACATGATCTGGGTGGCGTCGTGGATGTAGCTGCCCACGTTGAACTTGCACTCCTTGGGGAGAAAAGGAGAGGGAACTGAGGCAATTCCAGCACAGTCCAGGGCATGATCAAATCTGTCACTCTCTCTCTCCTCAAAGTCAATGGAGTCGCTCAAGTGAGCCTGAAGCTGTCATTTTTGGACATATCCGCACTTGAGAACAATCTCGTGCCCTCTATTTTCGCCAGTCCGTACAAGCGAGAAGGATACGAATGTTGGGGCTGAGCCTACTCGCAAAAAAAGTCGAAGTGGAGCTTAAGCTCTTGCTTTAAGCTTTTCTTCTCCGATTTCTTCTTCGTCTTCTTTGCGAAATGTATACAGAGGAGCCCTGATATGGGAGAAAGATAGGATGTTTGGATGCAGCAAATAAAGAGTTCTCCAGCCCCGACTTTTCCCGATATTGCAATAATTGCCTGAGGCCCCTCTTTCACCAGAATTCGCAAGTTCCCAACCCCCCCCCCTCCCTCCGCGTCCCCCCCCCCCGCATCAAGGGTGATGTCGAAGCTATACACGACTGGCAACTTTGGGCTGAGTTTGGGGGCCATTTTGGCGGGGTGCCCCAGAACGGCCCTAGAACGGCCCCAAAACGGCCCCAGAACGGCCCCAGAACGGCCCCAGAACCCGCTGTCGAACTCAACAAGTGAATGTAAACTAAAGAAGTCAGTCGCACCTGGTGATCCAGAGGGTAGGCGCTGAACTTCATGGGGCAAGAGATGATGGCCTCGGTGGAGACGGTGTAGAGGACCCGCTTGTCTTGGAAGATGATGAGGCCCGCCACGTCCGTGACGATGTTGCGCTTCTGAAACTGCTTCAGGTTGAGGATCTGGATGTCTGGAAGCCATATGGACTGCACAAAGTTGGTGGAGCCCATCACACCCTCTGGCCCCCAATCGGAGGAGTTGGTGTCCACGATGAGTCGAGTCTCTTGCCACGTGAGGTCGAAGTACAACTCGAACGTCATCGACAGCGCGATGTCGTCAATCTTGGACACCTGCTCGGAGGAAGGAGAGGAAGACAGAGAGAGTTCATCGTCAGTTATCCATCAGTCACCTACTACTACTACTACTATGCACTGGGGCCACTGCCACAGGGTGGCTGACAAACTGATGTCACGACGATGACAGCGAATTTATCTGAGTCGGTGGTCGGTCGGTGCCAAATGATCATTGCAGGAATATATCCTGCACTGAAGACCAGCCCCAGGGCAGAAGCTGCACTCTAATGCTACTGTAGGTAGGTAGGGCCTACATCCAGGGCCAGCCTGGCATTTTGGGGCAGATACTTTCCTCAAACACCCATATGTCGACGTTGATGTGGAGCGGCTCTCCTCCGGTAGGCGGCACGATGTCCTTATTGTAATCGTCCGGCAGGCAGTACGGACTCTTGGAAAAGTCTGGTTGAGACCGGGAGCACACGGGCATGTCACAACCGGAAAAGGAAACCAGCAGCAGCAACAACAACAACAGCAACAGCAACCGCTCGAAGCTGCTGTTGTCGCTGCCCCTGCTGCCGGAAATGGCCGCCTTCAACACCATATCAGCCACTCACGGTAATCAAGAGGAGCAAAAAAAATATGTAGTAAAAGCTTTTCTTCCGCTGCTCTTCTTCTTCTTCTTCTTCGTCTGCTTTCACTCGTGCCAGTCATGTTTTTCTGCATTGTGGTATCACACACACAACTGCAGTGTACACGCTTGCCACGATTGTCGTTCTCTTCTTTCTCGGCCCTAATGAAGGCAGTCACGTTTACCTGAGACTTGCCTGGAGAAACTGTAAAGTTTGGTTTCTCTCATTGCCGCCCACAAAGTGTTGGGCAAGCTGATTGTCCGCTGCACGGTGCTCTACCCGCCGGCCATACACAAGTGGCACATGTTGTGGGTCGGCAGAAGACGTGTGCGGCATCACTCATTGATTGTCCTGACCGACGCTGGCGGCGAGCTAGTTGGCCGGCTGGCTGGATGGTGGGCCTGTGGGCCTGTGGGCCTGTGGGCCTGCGGGCATTGCCTGCTTGCATGCAACCCGCCAAGGTCGATGTTGGTGTTAAACAGATGAAAGTCGACTCCTGGAAAGCTGTTGGAGAGGAAAACGAGATTTTTTCCCCTCTAAGATACTGTATATGTGTTGCAATCTATTGTGACATTGCAATTTCTCATAAAATCCTCCGGAGGATATATGTTTCTTACTTTCTTTTCTTCAAGGGCTCTCTCAATCAACAGTTCTTTCTGTAGCTTTCCTCGTCCTTGCACAGATCATATTCCTTAAGGGGAGGGAGAAGAGACTGGTTTTATCAGTCCCACCAGTCATTTCCCCAAGAGATTCGACATAAACCACTACATAGACAGCCAGGGTAGAGGGCATAAAGGCGAAAAACTGCCACTATGATGACTGGCCCCAAAGGTACTAGACTTGGTGCTGAGATGCAGTTTCTCTTCACGAGCAAGTGGAAAGAACTTGCCTACCTGTCCACCCACCTTCAGTACCTACTTGTGCCCGCCCAGCCACGTCCCAACCACCAACTACCTGCCCACCTTACTCATTGTAGCAACTTTCTGGCGGCTGCTGCACTCTTCAAACTGAATAAGCAAAAAGAGCTCTAGTGTGAATTGATAGTGATCTAGCCTTCTCGGCTGCGTTCCGTCAATCACCTTTCTCTGTTTACTCGAGCTAATCATGATTGATTCTCAATTTTCCCTCCCCTTGAAGCAACAGGACCTCCTTTGGCCCGCCCGCCTGGCGGCCTCTCTGCCCACTCCGTCAGTGTGTTTGGCCGTCCGCTGCTCCACTTTCGCCGATATTTGTTTAAATCGTCAGGGTCTGAGGGCGGAAAAGAGGGAGGGGGAGGGGGAGGGGCAGAGGGAGGGACGTCCTCCCGTTCAGCGTGGGCTGAGAGAGCTTGGACCAACTTGACTGTCTGTCGTCCTCCCCTTCCGAAGGACTCAAAAAGACAGGCCGGACGATTTGTCTTGTGCCAGAGAGAGAGAGAGAGAGAGAGAGAGTGTTCGTGTGCAAAAAAGCTTAACCGCTGACAAAAGAAGTTCAACAGATCCACAGCTTCACGTTCCAGCTCTTATACTCGTGCGGCGCCGGCCTCGTCCTGTCCACCGTCACTTGGACATCGATCACGACCGAATTCGGTGTCACGACTGACATAAGCAGCGTCTTTTGCTCTCGCATTTTCGTTTCTCTCTCTCTCTCTCTCCTCTTTCTCTCTCTCCTCTTTCTCGCTCGCTTCTCTTCGTGAGCGGCACTTTTTTTTCTATATCCTCACCAGGGGGTAAAGGACGGAAGAGGCTGTTTGCTTCTTTCTTCTCCGCTTAATTTCCCCCCTCTTTGCCGATGAATGGGTGAAGCGCGCCGATTAATAACCGCTCACGACTTCCCAGAAAAGTGTGTGTCCGGAGACCTTTTTCTTTTCTTCAACGCCCCAGCTCAGAGGCTCCGACACCACTTCCGCTTCCTCCACCAGATATTCTTTTTTCCTCCTTGCTTCATCTGTGAAATGGCAAACTGCGGAAAATTGCTCTCACAATGGTCTCATCCATTCTGTACAGGACATTAGACAGCACAGTCACGTGTGGGCTCGGACTTGCTCATTTACATGGCCTCAACTGGGCCCGCTGCCAGTGCCAGACTTGGAGTGCCTAAATTGTCTGTTTTTCTCTCTCTGGTGCTGGACGATGAAAGTTTTTGTTCACCTCACAAGGTAAAGAGACGCTACTTTCAAGCTTTAAGTAGACAGAAATAGGGACAGTTAGGACTACGTTGTCGCACTCGTGATTATAACCCATTGGGTGGACTCCATACGTGTCGGCCACGTACTTGATGGTAACATCGTGCACGACGTGCACGAGGAGGCGGAGGACGACCACGACCACGACGAATCAGAACAAGAAGGAGTGCAGAAGTTGCCGTCGTTCACCGAGTGTTTGTTTTGTTCCCGCTGGCGCTTTAATGCGCGCACGTGAAAATCGAGAGCTACGCAGAAAATCGGCTCTTCGAAGAACGCTCAATCTTATTCGCTCCGTCGACGCCCGCTTATTGACAAATGTTCGAGGATGAATGAAAATGGCCCCTCTTCCCCCTCCTAGCATTAGAGAGTCTTGCGGAAAGTTCTCGTCCGTGACGACCAAGATGTTCTTCGGCCAGTGATCCAGACAAGAAGGGATACAAAAGTGGCAAGCGACGGCGACGGCGACGGCGACGGCGACGAAGACGAAGACGAAGACGAAGACGACGACAACGCGAAGCAGTAAAGCCTTATTGGATCGGTGTGATAGTTTTTGTGGTCATTGTCGTTGGATAATGTCTTGGCGTAATCGTGCGTGAGGGCTTCATTGCTCCATGAAGATAATAAACTTGGTGAGGCCCAAGTCTAAGGTACCTGAGCTGGTCATGGAAGGAAGGGACACAACGACGACGTCCGGCAGAACGACCGGACGGACCGACAAACACACGCGGGTATCGTGACAACAGAACATCCGACCACATCCTGTACAGGGCAAAGTACAATTAGCGCTTGAGGAAGGAGTCTCAGGTCATGCAGGAGCCCCGCAAGTAATTGCGTACTTAGACAAGTGAGACCATCGTTGAGCCCGGACGACCCGCGTCAGGCCCCAGATCTGCTCCAGTCGAATAAAAGACCAGGGTGCTCTAACCGGCACTCCCACAGCAAGCAGTAGTTTGAGGCCAGGATTACCATTTATTACGAAGTTCGGAGGACAACAGACACTATCAGAGCTGGGTAAAAGAAACTCCATCATTCTCCTCTTCTGCCCTGCTAAAGAAGTGATCTCCCTCGCCCAGTCCTGGCAGTGGGTGCCAGTCGTCAACTCGTGTACGCACCGCATGTGGAGCAGTCACTACAATAGCCAGGTTTTGTATTCGGCACAGGCTCCCCCTTGTAAGACCCCAGGTCTTGTCGTCGTCGTTGGGTTCTTGCAGTGGCACCACCTGTTCTTGCGGCATGTGTTTGGTGTTGAGACTTTGATTGCGGCATCGAAGTACTGTAAATAAAATAAAGTTAATGCACGGACGCACAGTATTTTCAAATTCAGCCAGTGTCGACGAGGCCAATGTCAGTGAATATTCAATTTCCGGAGAAATCCGCCTTTGGGGGGGGGGACTGCGGCGAGTGCTAATGCAGCTCAAGGTACACACGTACGTGTACAGTACGGATGGTACGTAAGTACTAAGTACAGTCGTATTTCACACTGAACACCGAGAAGTCCTTAGTCACTTATGAGGGTCTCTTCTCACAATTTCTTAAAAAAACAACGCTAAAAATGCCCTCTTCAAGAGGGTGATCTCACCCATAACTCTCTTGGGAAACACTTTCTCCCCACAGGTCATAAGTGAAAGCACTTCTGGGAATAAAAAGCACCATTGCAAGACATTAAGCGAAGCCAAAGTTACCCCACCCCCCTGTCTAGAGTTACACCCCCCTCTTTTTACCACCTCCTACCCAAAGAATACTTTAGCTGCTCAAATGTCTCCGGTGTCTGTTTAGATCACTCCAGGAATATTTCTAGCACACGAGCTGTCTGCAGCATCCGAATTCATGGCTTTGGGATTTGCTTTTGATGTCGCCCAGACGTTGGGATGACACAAGACGACGTCGTCCGGACGCAGTGGCAGAGATTGAAGGCGATCGCGTGGGCCGGGCTGTTTGCCAGAGTCCAGTCGAAATCAGCACAACAGATGTAGCATCCATCTGGTGGTTGTGACGTCACCGGGTTGCCTTCACCTTGAGCAGTCGGTGTGCAACCGACCATTTTTGAAGGATCAGAGCAAAAAAGGGACCCCCCAGAAAATGAGAAGCTACAGACATGGCGAAATCATAGCCCACTTTTGATAAACTGTGAAACAACTTCTTGATCCGACAAAGGAGCGTTCAAACACAAGAGAAAGCACTTTTTTCTTTCTCTCTGTCTCTCACTCTCATGCGCCATAGAGTAGAAATCTCGGGATTACAGATGCCATCAAGAAGAACTTTGGTCTGAAAACATCAGTTTCACTCTATCTACACTGTCACGGCCGCTGTATGAATCCCAGTGGCTCTGGAGACATCAACAGCGTGGTCAAAGTGTTCCGGGCTTCTTTGGTCCGGTGCATCTGGCAGGTGGAACCGGTGCGGGAAAGGTGAGACGTGCACGACGCTGGCACCAAATGGGGTGGACCGGGAAGCGTCATTTTTAATAAAATGAGGAGAGAAGCACGATTCTGGGGGGAAATCACACATGTTGCAACTCCTCTCAACTAACTCTGCAGGAGCTCGGTGCAGTTGTGGAAGATGTGGCCAACATTCCACAAGGTCTGTGGCAAACATCAGGAGAAATGTCTCCAAGTAGGCAAGAGCCATTTGCCACGGAAATGTGAAATCAACAGCCACGCTACTGATGTTTTGTATGCCCACCCCTGGGTTTTTTGCACTCTCATGATAACTGTCCGATTTTTAGCTCTCCGTCAGTGCAAACCATTTGCTACAAAGTCCACCTTTTTGTAGGTCTCGACGAAAACAGAAAAGACCCACTACAGATGAATCACCCTGTACAGTACAATAGAGGAGTGGAGGACAATGCAGAGCAGTGTAGTGGAGGAATTGTGTGCACTTGACGTTTCGGTACTTTTTGTTGCTGCTTCTTCCTGTCAACAACGTGAATGTGTTCGCTGCTGTCGTAAAAGCTGTCCCAAGATGAAGAAGTCCCGACGCCGCAGGTTGGCCGGGTCGGTCCCACCCGGAGAGGGCTGCGCAAGGACGCCTCCTCCTCCGTTGGCGGAGTCGTCATGTTGTGTGCCAGGAGTTGCTGAGAGGAGCTGGCAGTGGACTGAGTTATCCGAAACCAATCCCGAGTGCGTCCTTTTCGTGGAGTCTCCCTCATTCTAGCACAAAGTCGTAGACAAATAAGCAATATCGTGGCTAGCAAGAATTCATAGCAGGCTGAGGAAGCTTCAAAAAAGCCCCAGAGAATCCCCTCACGCTGAGACCTTTTTCTTGCAAGTGCCGCAACTTCTGGTAAGAGTTGAGCAGCTTGAGCATTCCTGGGGCAAAAAGCAGACAAGCGAAACGCGGCACAACAATCAATCCCACGCACCAAGGTAGTGATGGGATCGAGCCTCGCAACTTTGAGCCTGTCATCGAGCAAAGTCTTCAGCGGTGTTGCCACAGGGCCCAACGCAAAAACTCGCAAGTAGATGACCGAGTTCAGACAATACCATGACTCACTTGTCTCTCACAGCTTTCACAACGTTTAGAAGCTCCTTCACTCAGTCTTCCTGCCTTGGCACTAACTAAGTTGCTCCCAAGGCACACATCAAGCTCAAGCCTGGAAGCTCCAGGGATGCTCGAGTTTGGAAGCTCGCCCAAGATGGCCTCGAGCCCTCGAGTTTCCAGCCCGGCTGGCCTCTATCACTAGTCCAAAGTTGTTCGAAACGCTCAGAAAGTCCAGGAAAGTATGATTTGCGGTTGTATCGTCGGTCGTCGTCATCGTTCTAAAGCGCCATTTTCTAAGCTACTCACGCGCAGTGACGACCAACGAGAATGCCATTCTCTTAAAATATGGGCAAATCCTGGGGTTTCAAGCTCGTCAACAGCATTTCCGTCAAATTCCTATCTTTGGTGCGAAATCGAGACGAACGGGCTGGAAAATTTCCCTGCTCACGAGGAATTTAGATGCCTTCGCCCCCAAAAATTCGCCTCAACCGAGTGGCAGAGAAAGGAGAAGTCACTTTAGGCCTTTGTTGACTCGTATTTTTCTTGTCGAGGAAGTTTCTTCTCTGTTGGCTGCTCAAATTTCTTGCTCGGTGATGATATCGTACAGGGATGATCAGCGGCAGTCAAAAGCGTCCGTCCGACGTGGCCTTATGTACACATCTCTCGTATCTCGAACAAGGTTACAACCTTGTTCGAGATACGCACGTTTGAGACCTGACCTTAGTCGTTGCTCTTCTGTCTTCCAGCCTCCGTCGACCCAATGGCGGCATCAACAGCAGAGACGTGAGCGGCTACACCGCACTTCACTACGCCGCGCTCAACGGACACAAGTAAGTGATCACGTCGGGGTTACATTCACTCTCTGCGATTACTTGCCACAAGGCAAACAAGGAGAACTCTCCACTGGTGCTGAAGGCTTTCATCTTGTTCCCCCCCCCCCGACCAAACTTTCTACACCATTATTGGACTTCACAACTTCAACTGCCACGTACAAGAGTACAAAAATTGGAGCTTTGCTGTTCTTGTCTTCCAGAGACATCGTGGAACTGTTGCTAACGTATGAGGCCTCTTGCAACAGTGCTGACGCCAAAGGTTCCAGCCCACTCCACTTGGCGGCCTGGGCGGGACATGCAGACATTGTGCGCACACTCCTCACACATGGACCTTCCATTGCAAACACAAACCTCACGGTGAGAGATTCTTCAATCCCAGAAGTACAAACGCTCCCCAAAGGTTACAAAGGGAGGGTACAAAGACTGACATGAGATACACTGTTTGGCAGAGAAAAGACTATCTCAGTTGTTGACAATCACTCGTCGCTCGGCATATTATTCGATGCATCAAGAAGTCAGGGTTGCCACATTACCGGGATTCCGCAGTCGTTCGATGCTTCCAGCGTTGGAGTACACCCCGCGGATGGTTGCCGTCGTCGTCGCCAAAGTAACAGTTCTTCCTCCAGCTGCAGCTGGCAAGTGGAAGGGCGTGACTGAACTCAACAACGCCACGTGTTTTTACTATCCTTCCTCGCATGCTCGAAGAATCTGTGGAGAGGGAGCTTCGCAGATCCACTTGTCCTTGTCCCTGTTCCCGTCCTTGTACCTGCAAATGACTGCACCGTTTATACCCCCACTTCGGGGAATCTCGTCTTGTTTGCTTTCCACTTTCCACAGGCATGCGAGATGAGGTCCATGAGGAAGTCCAGCCACCAGCTGGAGAAGGAATGAGAGGATCACCCTGTCTGTCTTGAGCGTCCCGAATGGGGAGACGATCACAAGTCCAATGATATTGGATTCTTTGGCCGAATTCCGCAAGCTTGTTTGTACCGTGCAGTTGGAAACTTTCGCAAAACTCAGTAACTTCTTCCTGGATTCCTTATCTTACTTCTACAGAAGGATGCGGTCTGTTTGACTTATCTGCGACATATTTTTGCTTTGGTCTCTTTTTGATGCTTCTATCAGAAGAAGAACCAGGACCTGTCATAAAAAAGGCCGCCCTTCGGAACTATGAGAGTGAAAGAAGAGTCGACCTGGCTTAAAAAAGGCCTTTTGTCAAGTGCAAACTTACTGCACTTCGTGTTCTTTGCTCCTCTCTCTCGTATCCGTTCCACAGCTCTGGCGGGCTCGGGCTGGATGCTTGCGACCCGTCCGGGTGGGTAATAAGCGCCTTCCTCCTCCTCGAGGGTTACCCGGGAGATCGGCCTTCTCCCTCGTCCACCGTTCCAAAGTTCGGCCCAAGTCCGAACAAACAGATGGACAAAGTTTACGTCCATAAGGAAGGATCAGTAGAATGAATCCATCATACTATGCTTTCAGAATTGTGACGAGGAGACTGCTCTTCACTGCGCCGCCCAACATGGCCACCTCTCTGCTGTTAAGATGCTCCTGGCGGTGGGGGCGGCGGATCCCAACATCAAGAACTGCAGGGAGGAGACGCCGCTGGACCTGGCGGGGCTCTACGGGAGGTGAGCGAGTGAGTGATACTGGAGTTGTCGATGCGTCATTTCCACTCTTCTCTCAGGGTGGACACGGTGCATGCGTTGTTGGACAGCCACCCCGAGTTGGTGGGCCCGTACACCGCCTACGGAGGCGCCATCTACAAGCACACGCCGCTCCACCTGGCGAGCAGGAACGGTCACAAGTAAGTCACGCTCGTTCTTCGGTTCCTACTACGAGCTGTCCGTACTGTACCGGCATGCACGAGCATTCCCAGGCAGACTTGAAGGCCCCGAGCAGAGTATCAAGGTCCACGAGTAGAAGTAATATCCTATGTTTGGAAAGTCTCACACAGCACTTTTTTGTGTGTATTTGTATCAGCCGTGCCGAGACAAACTTTTAACGTTGACTAAGTTGTAAAAACCATCAGAAATGGAACTGTGTTAATATTGCAGCCACAGTAACCCTTCGCACAACCTTTAGAAGCTGTACTCCGTAGCAGTTGCTTTCTTTACTACTGACAAAATTGTCAGGCCTTGGATGCTCCTGACATGAAGAAGTGTAACTTTCCGAACACCGCAGCCATCCTGACACTTTTTGCACCATTGGAGAGCTTGAGGCCTTGGTAGTTTAAGTTACTTACTTTCCTTTTGAGCCCAATAATATATTAAAGGCGCCGCCGTTGATTGATACAAAAACGAGTACTACATACGCTGGGCTCTTCCCTACAGCGCTACGGGCGGTCAATTGTGCGCGCCAGTGAACCGTATGACCCACATTAAATGAGACTCAAAGTTCAACGATCGTAACGTTCAATGGACAATAAGAAATTGACCTGACCTTTTAGACAACACAGCTGGAAAATATTATCAACCTATTGAGCAAGCAGAATTTCTGTATTTCACTTGTGGTTCACACAACAACCCTTTTTGTGAGCCAAACCCTTTCCTGGGGAAGATTCAGTACTTATTCGCAGTTCTCGAGAGCCATCAGACTTCAAAAAAAGTGACCGCATCCTGGATTTGGCCTTATCTTCAGCTGGATGATGGTTAGGGATGTCTTCAGAGGAAAAAAAATGTTTGTTAGCACTCCTTTTTTATATATGTTTAGAAATAATATTGATAAATACAGAAACTTCACTTACCATGGACGCTGACCGCAAAGACCTTGTAAAAGTCATTATTTACAAGAGATAATCTGAAATATATGAGCTTATGGAGCACTTATGTGCTCCATAAAAGTGGACTACATACATAGCGTTATCTTTGGCATTTCTAGGCCTCTCTAGCCAGCCTTATTTAAGACTCTGGTGGTGACCAGGAAGACTGACTTAAGAATATCCTGGGTCAAGAATGACTTTTACTTTAGTCGTCTCAATTTCAAGTTTATTTATTGAAGTTCTTCTCCAAAGAATGCTTAACATTGTTTCTGCACAAGACTCCCATACTCTTTCACCTTTTTGAAGGTCTTAACATTTTTGTCTCATTTAACATGGCTCATGCGGTGGATGTCTCCCTATGGTTAATAGTAGGTACAGAACATATGGCATGAAAAAAAGGCAAAATAATGGCGACATATTATGCTTATGACCCCGCGTGAGCTCGCTAGTTTTTGTTTGTTTGGCAGCCAAATGCCCGATTGCAGGAGCTGAAGTGTTTGTGGGTTTCCAGGTTGATGATGACGTTAATGCCAGTCATTATGCCTCAGTACTCGTACACATTCATGCAGGACGCCAACGCAAATATGTACACAGTTCCTACCGAGAGAGTGAGTGGCAAGTCTCCCCCTCCCCATGTTTTCCAGCGACATCGTCAAGATGATCCTGTCCACCGGCTTCGACCTGAACGTGCGCACCCCCCGCGGGACGTCGCTGCACGAGGCCGCCATATGCGGCAAGTTGGACGTGGTGCGCACCCTGCTGGCGGCCGGGATCGATACGAATCTCACCGATCAGGAGGACCGCACCGTGCTCCAGGTGATGCACGCCATCAAGACGCCCGCCAGCGCTGAGGTCGTCAAGGCCATCATGGGTGAGTAAGTCAAGGTCTGGCGTCAAAGTTTGAGACCTCGCCGAATTCCAGCCTAGATTCAAACTGTTGGCTTTCAGAGCCGTAGGAAAGTTATGGAGCCCATTAGGGTCGACGTTCTAGCCCAACCGATAGCTTTCGAGCCATTAAGATAGAGAAACGCTTCATCCTCCGTACCTACAAGTGCGACTGAGCGCGTTCGACGAGTATATTTCAACGGATCCTTGCCTCCCTCCCTTGGCTGTCACATTTTTCAGATATTAGCAATTGCAGGGCTGCCTTTCTCATATAGGAGCCCATTTTCCACTGGTTGTTCCATGTCTTGGGCGGAAAAGTACGACGAGTTACTTAGGAAACTTTTCAATTTGGGCTACTTTTACTAACCTGGGGGCCATCGCACTCAAATCGTTCACATTAATCTTCATAAACTCTTATAGAAGAAAGCCCTAGCCAACGTAAGGGAAATTTGAAAACACTTTTCCCATATGTTCTTCAAAAAAGAAAAGAAAGAGAGAGCTAAGATTTCCTCCCAATAAGAACAGAAGGGAAATTTTCCTTCTCTGCCCCCCTCGTCTTCTTCCTGACTTGAGCACTTTTGTGATTGATGAGGACATGACGCGTCCTCGCATAGGTAAGTGCTTGTCTTTGTACTACAGGGAGGAGGAGGAGGGGGCGGCGGCGGCGGCGGCGGTAGTGGTGGTGGAGGAGGAGGAGGGGAGGAGGAAGAAGGGACGGAGGGGAGTGGGGATTTTCTTCCTCACGCCACAACAAGGGATGGCAGACACATGTTGGAGAAGAACTTGGCCTCAAAATATGCACGTGCCAGACTTTCCCGGAATTTTATTTATAGTGCCAGCTGTTGCGTCTTGTTGTTCTCTCGACCACCGAGTCAGAGATCGAGGAACTGCTCAGGTGTCAGCTGGGAAGCCCGACAACTCTCGCGGGGTCGCTGCGGGCAACCAATGCTGGTCAGACATTGGGCAGCTTTCCAAGTCCGTGGTCTTGGAACGGAGTCGCTGCTCTTTTTTCGGCGCCCGCGGCAACGTTTTAGGCGTATTAATAACGTAATGGCAAAGTCGCTGCTCTGCACCGTAAAATTAGCATAACTTTGGTTTGGCGGAATTTCGTGCTGGTAAAGTTTGGCGCGTATTTCAGACCACTTGGGACTCCTGCGGGTCCGGCACTTGTCTTCTTCCTCCACTTCGTCCTCGTCCCATGCGCACCAGAGGCTTTCGACGTCACCGTACGAAAATGTGTTGGAGGAAGACGAGGACTTGGACGAGTCCATCAGCATTGAGTTCACGTCGTCGGCTACAGCCTCCGGTTCCTTGAGGCTGCGCCCAAGGTCTGAGACGCGATCAGAGGAGGACTCGCTCGACTCTAAGAGGATCTCGTCACTCTCCATGACCTCAGGGTAAGTTGGGAAGGAAAACCGCTTACACGCATATACATATGTGTATTTCTGCTCTCTTTCCACGTCCTATCTGCACTCCCCACAGCCCTGTGAAGTTGCTCATTGCTTCCTCACCCTTTGTCACCTCAGGGGCTTCTCTGGAAGCTTCAAACGCGCTCTCCCTGGTCATGGTAGCCGAGTCCACGAGCTGCCAGATCTGCCCAAGCACTTCCCAGTGAAAAAAGACCTCGCGTTGCTCTCCCTCCAAGGATCTATCTAACACTCATTCGAGGCAATCCAGACACAGTTTTTATTGAGGCATGACGCGCATACGACTGAAACAGCCCACGCATGGCGAGAGGTACGAGCTGCACGAGGACGACTCGTACTCGACGCTATTTTCCAATCAAACCAATCGCCCATAAATCCGGCTGAATGTTATGGGTTTCACGTCGTAGATTTTTGTTATTGGACAGGAGAGTTTTCACTGCTCCTGCAGACTTGCTCTTTTTTTACGTGCGACTAAACGACGTGCGCTTGACTCGTCCTCGTCCACTCGCAAGATTAATCATATTGTTCTTCATTAATCCCACTTTCCCCCCACTGACTGTCAACAGCAGCAGCAGCCCCGTCCTGTCCCTCTCCTCCAGCTGTGTCTCACTTACTCCCAATTTGCCATGGACCCTCTGTACGAGCTGACATAGCCGCTATTTAGGCCCATGAGCCAGACCCGCGCAGGGAGGACGTTCATTCATAGAAGATTCCGGGCATCCGAGGGGTCCCAGCAACTTTTCCACTGCCCATTTCCTGCGGATCCAAACTTTGACTTTCCCGGCATTTTCTACCGTTGTAACGAGAACAGGAAAGTAAAAAAAGTATTAAAATTTGCTACCCCATTGCCCATGTAAACAAGCCAACGCTGGGCCTGTCTGAATGCCTGTGCCCATGCCTACTAACAATATGGTTGGAGGCCTTCTGGCTACTGGCAACCGACAGCCCATTTTCCTTCATTAAAGGCCGCGGCCTTTTCAAGGGTCGTCTGTGCCTGCCCGCCCGCCCGCCCGTCTGTCTGTCTGGCACACCAACGTCCCGGGTTCAGCCAGGATGTGTGCAATTTGAGTGCCTGAATCCTGGGATCACCGCAAGTCCGAAGAATGAGAAAGTGTGAGCTCACTTGTATTGGTATACAGAAGAACACCTCTTTGCAGGCCCCAGGCTTGCCTGCAAATGTTCTTCGGGCTTAAGGAATTTGTATTGAGTACACGTTTTGACAGCATTGACCTCCCGCATTGGACGGCAGCTCCGCGCCGCTCGAGAGGTGGGTGAGGTGGCGCAGGTTGTCCTCGTCCCCGCAGCTAATTGAGACGGGGAGTTTTGCTGCGGCCGCAGCCTCTCCAGGCAGACGTGGCTTTTTCCGTCTTCTGCGTTAGGTCAGAGTGCTCGTCTTGCAGAGCGCAAGACGCTTCTCCATTCTCTCTTGGGAGTCTTGCTCGACTTGAGCTCAAGGTGTTTGTCAAATTTGAATTGGCATTTTGCTAAGCGCTTCTCATCTCTTTCAGATGTTCTGATTGCACAACTGCCACTCTTCAGGGCCGCAGTAGCAGCTTCTTGTCAGAGAACACGGGCACGCTCATGCAGACGTCGGAAGAGGACGATGGCGGAGAGATGCAAAGAAGTGAGCGAGCTCATTTTGTGTCTTCAATCCAGTACCTGACTGTGATGCCTTCTTTGTTCTCTTTTCATGCACATTCTTGTCTCCCAGTCGAGACCGACGGCGAGTCCACCTCCAGCGTCTCCTCCACCTCTCTGAATCGTCCGCTGCAGCCTCCAGAAGAGGCCCAATTCAGCCGGAAGAAGCGAAAGCGGAAGCGACGACACATAAGGGATGAGGCCACCCCGCCGCCGGTGCCGCCGCACCAGCCGCAGCCCTTGGGGCAGCTCTTGGGGCAGCCCATGGCGCAGCCCATGGCGCAGCCCATGGCGCAGCCCATGACGCAGCCCATGACGCAGCCCATGACGCAGCCCATGACGCAATCCATGGCGCAGCCGCTGTCGCAGCCGTCGTCATCAACCGTTGCTGCTACGTCTGCGGGATGTCGAGGTCGCAAGGTTCCGCCGCCTCCTCCGCCAAAGCCCGCAGCGCTCATCAGACCAGGACTCAAACCTGTCAGGATCCCGACTGTGGAGACGAAGACTCTAGTGAGATATCAAGAGTTCACTTTGTGGAGCAGACGTAGAATTTCAAGGGTCGATTGGGTCGATGAAGCAAAATTAGTCTAGCTGTTCTCATTCACGTTGGGTGTTCGGCATTGGCGAAGCCGGCCTCGCCCACGTGTGCTGCTACGTGTCCATGAGCTACTTGAGCAGCGCAAAGCACGTCGAACACGTGAAGCATTTTCCAAAGTTCAGACACGCACAGCACGGTCAACGGGGTCGGTGTCGGCCGAGGCTTGTTGGTGGCCGGCGGATGGGCATGAACGCAAGAGACACCTCGCATCATAAGCGAGCAGGTGGTACGAGGCAATGGGGAGGGCTACATTTTCAACCATCCTTGAGGAGGCTGACGTCAAAGGGAGTCGCCAAGGAGGTTCTTGCTTTTTCCTTATGAGAGGGATTACTACAGAGGGGGTCATAAGTACAGCTGTACATACGTTGAGGGCACTTTTGTTCTTCTCCTGCATTCCAACTCCTCTTCCCTGAGTACAGTATTGAGTCGTTCCAGTTCTGGCCCTTCTCAGTTCTGGTAGCTGCCTCCTGATGACAGCTTGTGACGGCAGGGAGAAACCGAGGGGGGCTTACCAAGGATTGATGAGGGGGTTATAGAACCGAACCAACTGGGGCGGGGGTACCTTTGTGGCACCCACGGTGGGGGAGGGCAGGGCAGGGCAGGGCAGGTCGAGGAGGACACCACGGTCCATTGCTTTGTCAATGCTGAGTTGAACCTGGAAATTCTCGTGCCCTAACCCGATCTTTACTATTTCTTGCAGCCCCCTCGCAAGCCCCCTCGCCGTAATGTGTCTTCCTCGCCCCTGAAGCCTCATCAACATCAGAAGCAGCTCGGAGAGGACCGGGCAGGAGTGGAATCTTGCCAGGAGAGTCTGGTAAACATTAAATAACAGCTATACTGTATATTGCCTGGCCGTCTGGCAGCACTATATTTTCGCAATTTCGACTGAGATGGCTTTTGACCCGTTCCTGGCCTCCTGTGTGTTGCCCGAGGGCGGGCGTGACCCCCGAGGACAATATGCGTAAGCCCTGGAACAGGTCAAAACTTTAAGCAAAACGAGGCACGTTACAGACAAGCAATTTGTTGTTTAAAGTTCTTTTTTCTCTTCAACGCTCGAAGCATGCAAATAAATTTTCATTTTCTCCAAACAAAAAAATGAAAGTTTTCTTTCCTTAGGCGGAGCTTTATGCAAAGTACGAGAATAAAACGCCTTCCCATATTTTGGCCGAAGTAAAACTTCTTTTTTATGATTTGGCAGTGTGACAAAAATAATGTGGTTTCATATTTGTGTGCAGTAGTAAAAAAGTCACGGCTGTAAAGAAAAAAGGACGAACGTCAAATGCGATGACGTTGACGCTTTTGAGCATACTTGACGAGATACAGTGGAACCTCGACTTTGTCACCACCCAAAATAGCCAACAAACCTTGACTTTGTCAACTTTTCACTGCTTTCCAACTTCTTACTACCTAAAAACTATCCCAATACTCAAGTTTTGGGCTCGGAAAGACCTCGACTCTGTCAACTTTCTTTCAACGCCTGCCAGAGTCTTTCTCCCGTTTTGGATTATCAGCGCCAGCATTTTTTCATTCAGCTCTGTTGCAGGGGGATTAATCGCCTGATCTAAGATAAGCTCAACTGATTGTGGGTCGCCATTTCGGCTCCAGTAGGTACTGGAACATCAAATGTGTCTGAGCTTAGTGCTTTGGACATAGGTGCAGAATTGCCCGGCTAACATTTGAGTGCTCTGGCTCTCGTACCTCTTGGACCCCTTGCTTGTCGTGCCTCTGACAAAAGGAATGACATCTAGACCCTCAAGAGGTACTGTGCAACTCTGGACCCTTGTCCCTGACAGTAAGCTTTGAGTATTACACTCATTTCTTGGTTAGTTTTGAAGTCTATTCTCTTCACTACTCCATGTCATTTGGAGCAGACTTCTCCAATACCCAACAAACGTTGACTTGGTCAACTTGTTGTCCACTGACTGAGCTTCCACTGTGCTTGATCCTGGTTGGCCACATGGTCAGATTTCACATTTGTGCGGAAGAGGGCAAATTATCTGCCGCTACTGAATTGGTTCCTGCTTATGCTCGCACATGGAAACGTGGCTCGTCGGCTCTCATACATCATGTTTCTCTTACACCTTACCTATGAGGCTTTCATTCTCCTATGAAGTTGCATATTTCAACCATTGAGATAGAATAGAAAGGCGATTTCACGGTCCGACGAAGATTACAGTGAATGCAACTACTTCTTCCCTCTAAAAAAAGGAAGAAGATTCGGAAATGGCCTCTTGGTCCGAGGCCCAACCTTCCTTGGGTCTTCAGCGCTGCAGGGCCTACCCTGGGACCTCCAAGTCGTTCGACGGCCTCGATGATATCCTCATGTGCGAGACTCTGCAACAGGAGGACGACTGGCAACAGTCGCAACACAAAGCAGTAAGTGCACCAGGTCGGGTCATATCGCCGTTGCAGCCATAAGTGTTATGCGATGCTCACTGCAGGAGCTCCCCACGTCCACGTCCCGCTACTCCTGCGACGAGTTGATGACGCGCTCGTTCCACGAAGGAGAAGAAGTTCCCTGCGCTGGCCAGGGCGGCAGTCATCACCGACACTGCCGAAAGTGTTTCCTCGCCACATTGAGCGATCGTGCTGCTCACCAGCAGCAGCAGCAAGGCAGCAGGTACGGACGGACATGTGTGCCGTGGCCAAGTCCATAGACGTCAATGTTGCGTTACAAAGAAAAAGGCCACTTTCCACACTTTCAAAAACTGACCCTAAATGTGATGAATGAGTATGGAATATGACTCGGTGAGGTGACTTTGCGACATTGCTGAATGAGTCTATCGTTGATGCTACAGACGGGCTTCTTAGGGGTCGAGCAGTCTTCAGGATAACGTTCATCTGTCCTACTAGTTTCTCGACCAAGCGAGTGTTTCAGGTTCATCAGTCAGCGTCAGTACAAACGTAAGATCAGGCGCGATTGTCCAGCCTACGTCACCATGGAGAGGAAGAAGAAGGCGACGGCCAACGGCGGCAAAGGGTCTTCCGGCAGCGCATCGGCTGCTACGGAAGCGGCAGTGGAAGCGGAAACGCGAATGCGCATCGTGTCCAAGACCACCTACAGGCTGAGACAGGAGGAAGGTGAGGAGTCCGGCAGCACTGCGGAGGCCGTGGAACGCGAGACATCGCCGACGGAGCCTTCTCCGAGCAGTCTGGAACTGATGGAGATTCCACTCAGTCCGACGCATTACGACCAGCCGCCAACACCGCCGCACTCGCCGCCGCCGCCCTACGTCGCCGAGAAAGAGATTTTCACCGTCATCGAACAACTCAGACTTGTGAGTTGGCATTCTTCACACGAGTGATACCGTCCGGTACGCTCATGTTTTGTCACGCTTGCTTCTCCCATCAGGAAGCGAAGAGGCTGAAGCGCTCCAGCGGGACGGAGACTGAAAAATGCTACCTGCTGGCTCCCGGGGTAGTGTCGTGGCCAATCCCTGGGCCCACGGAAGAGAAGGGCGTGGGCACACGAGAAGAAATGACGACTGACCCTGTGATGGAAGTGGAGGAGCAGAGTGCAGGCAACAGGTACGTCCAATGATACTTCTTGTCACTTATGGTCTGGACACCGGACCTGCCTGAGGCGAGGTGTAATAAACGTAAAAGACTGTGGCATGATACGACCAACACTGATGCGGACCTGTTCCCCGCCAGCTTTCACTGCTTTTTGTGCAGACTCTGTGGATTTTTTGTTGATGAAGGTCATAGAAGATCCTTTCTAAATCCTCTCTCCGGGGAGATCGAGAAAAGCTTGCAAAAAATACAGCTGTCAAGAACTCATACAACAAAATTGCATGTGCGAGATGAGGTATTAAGACGACGACGAGGGGGAGCAGGAGCCCTTTCTGTTCGAGGTACGCGTGCGACGTGCGAACAACGAGACAAGAGACGTAGTTATCTCATCACAAAGCAACTCATTTCTCTTTGGTGGCTGACGGGATTCGTCAGGTGTGGACGAGCAAGCCAGCAGCGGGAAGAGCTGAGTCTGGAGGGACTTCTCGTCCATGTCCAATGCACGCTATGAAGAACACATACGTGGGAGACTTCTATTCACTTTTTTTTTCCTCGGGTAGGTCCTCTGATCTTCTCTCCGAGTCTGCCTCCGTCTCGTCCGCGCTCTCGTCCGAGTGCAACAACTACAATGACAACGACAGCGTCGCCCACGAAGGGTCGTCCATCAAGGCTGGCTCTAATCGCTTGTCCACCGGCAGCGAAAAGTCAATCTTCGACGAGAAGGCTGAGTGGACCAAGATCTCCGAAATCATCGACTCCTTTGGAGTAGATATCGGAGCTGACGTCAAGGAGAGCACGACCCCCAATAACTGTGAGAGCGGCTGCATTTTTTGAAATTTCCTAGCTGATCTTTATCATGTCGTTCGTAATTGTTTAGGGCTCCAGCGTTGGCTAGAGTGTTCTTGTTAGAAGGAAGGGGGCGCGAAGCTGGGACACTATTATCTATTCAACTAATTCAAACTTGCAGAAAGTCCCCGAAATGCGTCAAGACTTGAAACCAAGAGTGTCCTTTATTGAGATTATGTTGGAACATCCAAAGAGCGAGTTTTCGTACTCTCTCTGTGTCCCAGGCCTTTGAAGAATGCTCTTCTTGTTTCCGCTTCCTTACTTCAAAGTTGTCCCCTGGATAGGAAATTGAGTTACTTGGAGTATTAGTCAGGCTTGTTTTTCCAAAGGGAAAATCTTCAAACCCAGCTTAATCTGGACTTTTTCTCTTGCTGAGGAAATGAAATTTGCTGCTGCTTTCCCGCAGGGAGAGATATGATTGAAGTTTTTGAAAGCATATTTTTTTCATTAGACGAGTAATGTCCCATTTGTTATTGTTATTCTGATTTCATTGATGAAGTGAAAAAGAAACCACTGTCCATGGTATCTGTTCCAGCCCCGGACAGCTCACAGTACCCGACTTGGAAGCGTCAGGAGAAGGTGTTAACGTCTGTGGTCGAGTGGCTCCGCTACATCGGTCTCCCTAAGTACGAGAAGGCTCTCCAGGTCAACGGGTACGACCACCTCAACTTCGTGGGGAAGGATCTCATCAGCAAGCAGGACCTCAGGGATATGGGCGTTGCGGACGACAAGGATCTGGCTCATCTCTACGACGAAGTACAGAAGAATAAGACCATGAAACGTGAGTGAACTGTGATGCGTTAGGCTGGTTCAAACGGCAATACCCTTTTTCTAGTCTGCTGGAAAAGGCTTCCCTAAAAGATAGATAGGTTGGTAAAGTGGTAGAGCAGCAGACGCTACATTATTCACCTTCCGGTCGTTCCCGCTCGCCTGTGCGTTTCCTGAGCAACATGACACGTTTGAGTGGGGGTCGCTAAACTGGACGTGAACAATGCCGCGAGACGGTGTAGGGCACGATGTTCACGCCTACCTAGTACCGGCTGCTCACGAATTACCAGGGTACGAGATGCTTTGTAGTTGCTCTGTTGAAGCATCACATGAAGCGATATTGGTACCGATGGAAAGCTCGTCTTGTCGAGGCCAAGGTCAATGACAAGATTATGAGCGAACAGAACCTGTCCATGACAGTCAGCAAAAAAGTCGACGTTTGCTGCCAGGCTGCGAAGGTGCAGAAGAGCTTGAAAGAAAAACATCTGCACAAGGCTTATGTACTGGGCATCTTCATAGCTTATGCTGCTCTCAAATGAGATGTTGATACTCCCAAAATAAAGCAGTTGACTTTAAAACGTCTTTGAATCAATACTTCTTTAAGTAAGTCACGCTATAACGTTTGTACGCTTGAAGTTTGAGCGTCCACGTTCACCTTTGTATTTATTTGTTGACGTGCCTTCATCTGCGTGTTTTGGCTCTGAAAAGAACCTGGCAAAACCACCACAGATGAGCTTCAGCCAATCTTTTTAAGGAGTTTTAGACACATGAAGTTAGGTTTTGAAGCGAAGCTTCCTACAAGTTGAGTGGGAGATCTTCACTTACTCCTCAAGTAGATCCTGGTACACATTTCATCAAGGCCAGGGGGCTGCTGAAGAGTGCACTTGAATATGACCGCAGTTCTTGTACACCTGGCACAATTACTATACGCATGTGCCTACTTTTTCAGTGCTTTCTAGAGAAGAGCTCCTCCAGATGACGCCGGCGAGCTGGTTGGCTTCGCTGTCGCTGGAACAGTATACATGCACGTTCACCGAGAACTACTTTGGTACTATGGAGCGGATAGTGGACATTTGGGACGATGAACTCGTTTCCATCTTGGAAGTGGAGCCTGTTGGACATCGGAAGAGGATGTTGCTCAGCGTCGCCGGCCCTGATGGGATCAAGGGCAGGTTTGGAAAAGTCCCTGGCGTCGGAGATGCACTCGACGGACCGAAGCATGTCAAAGTCAAGGTAGTTTGGGTACAGCATTGCTCTTATACTCATATGAATACATGCACAACAATCATTTTCTAAAGGTCGGGGAGATCCCCACCCATGAAGGGCCAAAGCCACAAAAGGATGACGAAGTTATGGCAGTGGACGTCGTCAAAGATCACCAAAATGACCGTGAAAAACCTGCCAGTGAAAGTGAAAAGGCCTCATCGCCAATTCGCATCGATCTGCAAAGTCTTCCTCCCCCTGGAAGTCCAGCTTCCTTGGATAATAAAAAGGTGGATGTGCCATTAGAAACGCCTCCTGCAACAACGATCCCTCCGCCTACTCCGCCAAAGCCCAAATTCACCATGTCCAACTCGCCTTTGAAACAACAGCAGTTAAAGAAAGAACAAAAGCACAAGTCACAACAGCAGCATCAAGACCAGCAACAACTGCAGCAACAACAACAAGCAAGCGGCCGCAGGAAGAAAGCTCCACCTCCTCCACCTACCACGCAGAAACAAGATCTTGGTGCCAGGTCGAAGTCCGGGGAGTCGTCAGTGTCGACCAGCAAAAGATTGAAGTCTGACGAAAGTACCGGCAATACTTTCCTTTCCTACAAAGTCAAAGTGAGTACCCGAGCAAGTCCTCGCCCTGGTTAGGTGTACGTCTATGAGGGTGCATTGACACTGGCAAAATTAACGTTGCAGACACAGCATGTGCGACTCACATACATGTGGGCTTACGAGTACGTTTACTTCTACGAGTGTGTGTGGCTGATGGCGACTTGTAGTTTGCTTGGGAGGATTAGATCGTGGTCGGTGTGGTCGTGACGCACATGAGGGTGACAAAACCCTCGGCCATTGTCAATGAGGCCCAAATACATGTATATGGTCGTAGTAACACTTTGTGTTGCCCCTTCAGTACTACGGCAAGCGCCTGGTGAAGGAGTTTCGTGGCACCGACTCAACCAAGGCCGCCATCGACGTGGCCAAAAAGGCGAGGAGCGGCAGTGTCAACGCAGGTAGAAACCGATTCTTACTCCTCACGGAAAGGTCCATCAAGGTGCTCAAGAGGGACACAAAGGTAAGACAAGAAACTCAGACAAGCAAAGGGTCCTTTTCTAAAGGAATTTTTACTTAGGAAATTGTCACGAAACATCCGGTGAGCGCTGTGTGCTGTGTGGTCCGTGACGCTGGAGACCACACGTTCTTCGGGTACATAACCAACGATCCGGCAGTGAACAACCAGAGCTACTCTCACGTCTTCTCCACCGACTGTGTCGTAAGTGAATCTTTCGACTGCTGTACAAATTGTACTGCTTTGTACAGTACAAATTGTACTGCTTTCTACAGTACCAATTTTACTGCTTTGTACAGTACAAATTGTACTGCTTTGTACAGTACAAATTGTACTGCTTTGTACAGTACAAATTGTACTGCTTTGTACAGTACA
>JAAUXU010034930.1_pt1 | contig 47838 bp, 51 predicted proteins | sample 7278151 | NCBI WGS metagenome assembly JAAUXU01 (sample SAMN14350113, study PRJNA611818) | marine sediment metagenome | isolation source: surface marine sediment (1.8m) | place: French Polynesia: Moorea | collected 2018-08
ATGTCTCCAACAAACTGGAGCAAGTCAGCATTTTGGTGTGTGATTCTCACACAGCTTCTGAAAGCCACCAGAGCTGAAATCTACTTTCACAGCAAATTTACTACAGTAGCTCACTACATAAATGTCAAATCTAGTTGGTAAATGCAACTCTTTTTAAAAAAACTATTTGACTACATCTGAATCAATATCTAATGCCCAACAAATGCAACATTTTCCGCTTAAATCTGAGGGAAAAAAAGATCATTTTCGACCTAGCCTGTTTATAGATCATGATAGCGATAAGAATCAAATCTCGATGGCCCCAGGATGATATGCAAAGCTTGTCAGCCGTCGTCTCCCAACTGCCATTTGTTGCTCGCTTTGATCAAGGAGGAAAAGGTGTCGTTCAGGATTGTCTCACCCTTGTTGACACAAGCAGGCTCCACTGCTTCCACTATCTCATGCACGTGCTTTTGACTAGCCCTGGGCTGGAGTGACTGTACTATAGCAGGAAAAGCAAACCCAGGACAGACATTCATAAGTCAGGACTGCTTGGTGGCTGAGATTTTAGGTGAATAGTATTCCAATATAATCGATCCATCGCAGGAGGACAGGCATTGATGTCCTGCTCGACAAAGAAGCACCTACTGACGACCAACTGGGCCATGATGACGTCTCTGATGCTTTCCTTTCTGAATGCATCAGTGCGAAGTGTTTTCTTTGGACCGTTGGCGACGCTGATCCCACTGTGGCTTGGCCGCGGCTGCCACAACCTTTGTCAGGCGGTGCTTGCCTCTCTCTGGTTGGTCTGGTCTAGGTACAAGGAACAATTTATCAGCAGAGCCATTTTGGGGACAATCTTCATCATGTCTTCAGAGACTCCACTGGCTCTGATCGATGCAAAAGTTCAGTCTGCAAAGGCTACACAGTATAAATTCAAAAAAGTGCCTCCCACAACAATTTGAAACAGCTGTTTAGGGAATTCCACCTGCTCTGGACAATCCTGTACTCTCTGCTCATGCATTGCAGCTGAGCTGGCCAGGCTTGGCACTGTTGCCCACTGAGTCCTTTCTTCTTGGACTGGACCCGAAGTTTAGCCTTCAGCAGTGGAATCCTTGGCCGGGATACAAATCTCTGCACATTTGCACAACACACATACATTTTTGCACACTTCTATTGCCTCAAGTTAAGTTCTTCTTGTTCAGCTTGTCATGCTTGTCCAGACGAAAGGAAACTCTGGAGTGTCACTCTCCACCCATCGTATTCTTCTTACTATTGCTCGTGCCAGCCAGAACAAAGTCAATTGACATCAGCAAAGTCTCATTGTCATTGTGGGAGGAGTCTTTTTTGATTCATAAAAGCCTCGACAATTTTCAGAGGATGACAACTTTTGAAGTCTGAGGCCAGAAAAACATGCACATCCTCGAAACTCTTTTTGATATCTACTAGTCTTTTGTATAGTCAGTAATTGAGCTCCAATAATTGTTGTTGCCCCATTGTTCAAACAAAGCTTTTTGGAGCTTGTAACACAAGTAAGAAGCAGAGTTTTCTAACTTGGTGAGTAACCTATTGACGAGTCAGTGCTTCTCACTCATTCATTGCTTTGTTTTTATGCACCTCCTGCCAACCATTGGCGTCAATGACTTTTTCCAGCCGCACTAGGAAAAGTTTCAGCTCCAAACTTGTTGATGTTCACTGTAAACAATCTTAGACTCAGGCAGTGCTTGACAATGTTCATTTATTTCTTTCTCTCCGACACATGGCAATGAATAAAGTTGAGGGACAAGTTGAAGATGTCTTAGCTAAAGACAATGACGGACACAAAGTTGGACGAAACAGTTGCTTCACTGCACAGGCTGCAACTGCACTGCTGCCTAGTGAGCACAAACCAGAGAAACTCCACTTTCGTCCACTATGAATTCTCTAACTTGAGTCCTCATCTTGACTGCAAAACCACAATAAACGACTCAGTCAGATGAATGCAGACCCTTTACAGCCGTTAGTTTCTGGGCAACACAGCTCTGCTCGCGTGGTCCCAACAGAATCCTCAGAGTTTGGCCTCCTTCAGACCTGTTTCAACAAAGCTTTAAGCGCACTTATGCCAAACGCGCCTAATCCTTAGGAAAATAATGAACATTTTGGGCAGGTTAAGAGACTCAAGGGGAAGAAGGCTTGTCTGGCACTTGTGCTGTCGTTGGCATTTGGCGTCAGCATTGGTGATGCATTTGGCATTACCAAAAAATACAGAGAAACTCAAGACTCTTAACGACTCCTTTGACACCAAGCACGTCTGTGCAGCCCTCGTGGTTGCCGAGAAAGTTAGTCTGTGCAGGGTGTCTGGGAAACTCTGTATATGGGTGACAGTTTAAAAACTGTGGAGCAAGCGTTAAAACACCATTTTAACTCACCGTCACTCGACTCCAGGGTGCTGTAAAGAACACATTTTAGCCCAATAAATGATAGATGCTCCCATTGCCTTGAAAAAAGTCACCCCAAAGGCCTGACAATCGTCAGAATTGCTGTACAACATCCCAAAGTTAGTTGTGAACACCTCAAGTCATTAGCATAAAAGGTCTCGAGTCTCTGTTTTTATCAACAGTGTTGTCGCTTGGCGTCGCTCATTAGAGCAAGGCCTAAGTGTGTGGAGAAGACTAATTATGGCTGTTGCTAAATTGCCTGCTGTAAGAAGTGGGGGCTTCTTTTCTCTACAAGACCAGGGTCGCCTTGATGTTGCCAGTGGCATCTGGAAGGACAAATGCAACAGTCCTGATATGAACGAGGAGTCTCAAGTATTGTCTGCAAGGTTGGGACGAGGAGCAATGCAGAAATGAGTGATACCTGTTGCTGGGGAGGCCTGGGTGGTCGGGACGACGTCGAGAGGTGGCTCTTTTTCTGGCTCACACTGTGGACGTAGCTGTTATCGAGCTATGAGCTTAAAGGGTCGCGACTGACGTGCAGGGCCACACGCAGGCGCAGGGCAACGTCCCAGACGGGAGCCAGTACCTGTGCTCCGAGTCCAACGCCAGTCGCAGCGCCGATCACCGGAACCTTCTCGGAGCCCGGCGGCCACAGCAGCGACCTTGACCAACGTGAGGGAAGAGTGCATCGACGCTGCACTCGAGTTGCAGGTGACGTTGGGCAACAGCCTATAGAACACTGTAATTACGCACCTGGGCGATTCCACAGCATGGGGGAGGAAGGCAAAGATGTTGTTGAGCAGGGGCCAAGTCGAGGCCAAGGGCCGAAGCAGCCTCGGCGACTCCTTCTTCGCTTCCAACGACCACTGCGATCCAACCTCGCGACCTCGGAATTCGCTTGCAAATTGCTTGGACGAGTCCATTGTGCGAGGACGGAGAAACCGCTCTCTTGCTCGGCTCTCTCCGCCATCAGCAGAGGTTGTCGCTGGAGGTCCAGGAGTCGTCCTCCAGAGCCTCTCGATTCCAGACCTTGGTCCAAAAGGCTGCAGCACGAGATGAAGGCCAGAAAGGACTGGCTGCTGCGCTTTGCCCCTCTGCACTGCTGCAGCCAGCAATTGCAAAAAGGAACAAGAAGAGGCACTCTTCAAAGGCCTGCGGCTCGACGGCAGACGGGTACAATCCCTCTGACGTCATCTACTGACACTCCAACTTGTTCTGGGCCGAGGTCGACATGTCTCGAGTGTCTCCTCCACCACTTTGAGGGATTCTCGCTCAAAAAAGCTGCCTGGACCGAGAACAAGTTGCGGCCTCGACGCCATCGTCTGCGACCTCCGGCCCCGGCCTCGGCCGTCGTCTCACAAAGCCAAGAAACTCGCTTACCGTGGCTGATCCAGCTCTTGACTGTGGTGCCCGCTCTCCTCCAACCTTGTCTCAGACGAGAACGTCTCTGACTGCTCCTGGGCTTTCGTCCGCGAGCGCCGCAGGCAAGAACGCGAATTTCTGCAAGGTGCATTGGCGGAGGCGGCGGCAAAGGCGGCGGAGAGCAAGAGAGAGAGCGAGGGGGGGGAGAGAGAGACTTGATGCAGCGTGTATGCAGTCACAGTGCACTCGGGATGCACCCGGAATGCAGCCCGGCCAGCGCGCACCGCTACCTAACACATCGAAAAGTGCTTCGTCAGTCAGGCCAAGGACGGCGGAGGCTACAACCGGGTCAGTGCATCGCTCGCCGCCTTCGGGAAAAATTGCAATCAAGCAAGAGTTGAAGAAGTCGTCAAGATCTGGTGGGGCGGCCGAGCTGCTGGACAACTGTAAGTGACGCTGACTACAAACGCATATAAAAGTTTAAACATGTAGTGAAAATGGAGCTCAGTCATTTCTATGTATATGCATATATATGCATATATATGTATAAAATCATGCATTCATGCAATTATCCACTTGCTCATTCTTTGTTGAGTAGCAAATCGTGAATCAAGACTAGACATTCACGGTGTCACTGCCACTGCCCAGAGTACGTGTTAATCACTTAACAAATGTTGTAATTTTACGTAACTTCAAGAAAGTCATCGAGGAGAGGAAGAACGTCCCACTTCTGGGTCACGGCACTGAGCAGGGGCAGAGACTGACCAAGCCTGTGTATTATGAACACTTGGCGCCGTTAGTGACTTCACCAAGATGCGGACGATTCAAGCAGTCAACCTTCGATTGAGTTCAACATCTGGACAACTTTGACTCGCTTAAAAATGAATCTACGTAAGTGGAGCTTGAAGTGTCTGCCCAAGTGTCCTTGACTCAGACCTGCCAGTGTGCTGATCATGCACTCATGAATGGATTCTCCAGTGGTAAGCATAAAGAACGTCGAGGCCGCAGTCAACGAGGACGAAGCCGGAGTCAACGAGAACGAGGCCGCAGTCAACGAGGACGAAGCCGCAGTCAACGAGGACGAGGTCACGCGCTCCGTGGCGCGAGGACGGCGCCTGGCGCATAGACTTTTACATTTTTAGTTATTATAAACGCTGGGTACCCCAACCAGTTCAAATACATGATGCAGGCCAACAGCGCGAGGTACGTCAAATAGTACGGTAGTGAGTATGTAATATTGTCATACTGGCTGGAAGCAGCAGACGTATTCCTTTAACGTCGCATTGTTGATATATCATGGGTTTCCATTGTTACTGAGGAGGTCGAGTCAAGAACTACTTTTGGAGAAGTAACAAGATGAAGAATGAACATCCGACGTAGCATTTGGCACAACATTGTAAATCCACCAAAACTATACTAAATGTTGTACAAATTTTCACAAACAATTTTTTTACGCACTGCTACAACTGAATGAGAGATTTTACAGGAGATTTAACCTTCTTCCGTCCCTTGAGGTCCAGCAGTTCTATCACCACAAAGCACGACACGACGTGACCGCCCAGTCGATCCCTGGAGGTCGAGAAACTCTTAGTGAGTCTTAAAGAATTAATCTTTGTGTCCCAAATAAAGACTTCGTCACTTACTCGATGAGGCAGCAAGCACCTGCCAGGGTTCCGCCGGTGGCCAGCAGGTCGTCGACGACGAGGACTCGCTTCTTTCCGTCAACGAGGGCGTCGGCCTTGATCTCCATGGTGTCGACGCTGTATTCTGTCTCATACGAGTAGGTGGCCAATTGACCGGGCAGCTTGCCTTTCTTTCGAATCTATAACAGAGCTCATCCCAGGCGAAGAACATTGGCAATTAATGCTGAAGTATCTTACCGGCACGAAACCGACTCCTGCCGCCAGCGCCATGTGCGGTCCGAAGAGAAAACCCCTTGAGTCGAGGCCGACGACCGCATCGATCTCGTCCTTGAGCAGGGTGGCCTCTTCCTGGACGAGATCCATGAGGGCTCTGAGCCCAGTTGGGTCCGACATGACCCCGAACACGTCGTGGAAGGTGATTCCAGCTTTTGGGAAATCCGCATACGGCCGGATCTTGGACCTGACCAACTCCAACTTGTCAGCGCGGGTGTTGTCCTTAGTCGTCTGTAAGAATGGTGTTCCCGCTCGGTCAAGGACTTCACCGCTTAGCACAATAATCAGCTTACCTTCGATGCCATCGTTTAAAGAGCGCGTCTGCAACGACGGGGAGATTACTGACCAACGAGGTTGAGGGCTCGGATTACGAACGACTGAGTCAAGTGTTTTCCCTTTTCCTTCGGGCGATAGAAACAATCGACTCTTCCGCTTAAGGAATCTTTGGGGAAATCGTGGCTCCGTCAAAACCATCAAAAACGCTACAGCGCTTCTGGATCATATCTGGATGTTCTCAAACTTGCATGCAGTGTATGTTTGGGAAGGTAAGATCTTTGTTTTGTAGTCTGCGTGCATAAAGGTGCTATGCAAGATGTCAGTCTTCACGTATGAAGGCACTGCATAAGGTGTCTGTCTGCCTGTCCACCTACATCAGTACATGTAGACTGCACAACAGATATGTTACCTACAGAGGACGCAGCACCCTAGCTAGTATGAGTAGATCCTAATCATTTAGTGAGAAAAAGTTTGCAAGCCTACGATGTTCAGATGGTACCCGCTTCTAAGTGGATGCACCAAATGCTCCTTTTAAAAGAGTACAAACTAAATGCTGAAGACGTTTAATAAAGAAAACTTAGCAAGGTTTCAAGCAGAATTCTTACCAACGCAGTCTTTTAGTGCACTCGATCGTGTCCTCTGAGGGTTCTTCGCTCAGTTCAGTGGCTGGAAAGGATTCCGACTGGCACGACTCTCAGGTACTGTGACAGCAGTCGTGAGATCACTGTCCAGCTTAGTCAAGGCTGAGTCGTCACCTCATCGCCGATCCAGCCACAAAAGGAAACTCGTTTTTTGACCCCACCTAGCGGACTCGACTCGCTTTGCTGATTGTCTTCCCACTTCAGGACTGCTCAACACGCGCTTCGAGCTCAACACGAAGTGAGTTCTCGGAGCTAATCTCGCTACTTGACGCTCACCATGAACTCTGTCATCCGTGCGATCTGCACCAGGATCAATGTTGCTTCTACCTTTGCAACTGGCTGACCTCGACGACCCTCACTTCTCTCAACTCCCAACCCCCTCCTGTGCAGCGCAGCGGTCGTGCGGAATGACCAACAGAATGATCCATACACAGAAGCTTAGCTTTTTTATAAATTATATATTATAGAAGGGATCAATTGAAAAAAAAAGGTTCCGTGACACTTTTCCAAAAATTCCATAGCAATGAAGCAGCTTGGCAGCAGCTGTGTTATGTTGACACAACAATGCTATCGTAGCACCCCGTCAACTACTTGTCCGAGGACATCATGGTGTTCCTACAGTTCCCGCCCAACTTGACCGAGGAGGAGCAGATGCTCCAGAACAAGTACGTCAAGTTGAAGAAGACTAAGAAGAAGCTAGCGGCACTAAAGGCCAGCGGAGGCAGCGGAGGCCAAGGCAAGCCGGGCGGAGATTCCGATCTCAAATTGGCGGCCTCTGGATCTTCCTCTGGAAGCAGAGCCTCCGTGATGGCCAAGAAGGGCTCCTCATCTTCTTCCCTGGTGCCAGAGGCTAAAGACGCCAAGGAGGTGGCCAAGAAGCTTATTCGGACCGGTACAATAGCAGCCATCCAGAAGAGTGTCGAGAAGGACCGATCGGCAGAGAGGTTCAGGGGTTTCAAGCGGTCGCAGGGTATGAAAGCTGAGCAAGTTTGCTGCGGTCCATTTCTAGATTATATTCTCATCTCTTCTTCCAAGGTCTGGAGCGGAAGCTCACAGGTCTGGACGCAAGAGCGGGATACCAACCTTTCTCTGCCACCCACGGACCCAGCGGAGGCTTCGACACTGGCGGAGAGGACATGAATCCCGAGCCACCGGTGAGAGAACATTTGAAAGCATGTGTATCATGATCCCAGACCTCATAGTTCTTGCCAGGAACCTTCTCCGAAGAAAGTGAAGAGCCTCTACGACAGCTACGTGAGCGCTCGCGATCGTGAAGAGCGGGGTCTGGGAGACCGAGAGGGAGGCGGTGGCAAGACCAACAAGCCCAGACACACGATCTATGTATTTGGTTACAACGTCACAGAGGACATCCTCAAGAACACGTTTTCGGCAAACGGAAAGATCGTCAATGTCTCCATGGAGGTGGAGAAGGTGAGGCAAACTTTTGATGCAAAGTACTGTACGCGGAATGCTACGTCTATTGTTGTTCCTCAGAATTGTGGCTTTGTCACCTTTGACAAGTCCGAGGCAGCCGAGCAGGCAATCCTGGACCACAATGGCACCGTCGTGCAAGGCATCGCTCTCAAGGTACAGCTTTGTTACATCTCTTCCTCCACAACTTGCATCATTGTGTGCTTTTTTTTAACTTTGTACAGGTCTCGATGGCCCGGAGGCAGCCCGTGATCGAGCCCATCAATGATGCTTCGTCGTCGGCGACTTGGTCCACGATCGCCGCCAGCCACAGCCAGAAGGGCAGCCACAAAGACAAGAGAGACCTCGTCGCATACGACGAGGACGTCTTCTGATCTCCATGATGACGCTAACGAGATTTCACGACCGATATTATATTTTCTTGTGCCGTTACTTTAAACGTCCACTGGTCAATTAGCAACGTTCTCTCCCCATGTCCCTGCCCAGCTTGGCCCAGACGAGCCGGGCCAGCAATAACAAGGTCCACCTTCTGCTCCTGACTGAGGATACTGATTTTGTAATTACCACCTGCCCAATGACTCCGCCAGCTTCACGGCCACGAATCCTCTGAACTCCAGCATCACCTCCAGTGCAGAATCGAAGCTTGCGCACTTTACCACTTGGTCTTCAAGTCTCTTCCTCCGCCAAGAAGAAGATGGAGGAGAAGGTCTCGATCTTGAGGCTCCATCAACCAAAAGAAAGAAAAAAACAGAAGCAAGAGAACAAAAAAGGGGGAATTACGTTAGACAACCTACAACAGAGGCTTCAGTTGAAGCTAAAGGCTTCTTTTTTATGCTCACTTGATCTCGACGACAGCGATGGCGTCGCCATCAGACGGAAATTGCATAAAATTTTCATGATTTATCATTAATGGAGAAACAAAAGTCGAGACAGAGGAAGGCTTTTTGTCACTTTCCTTTGCCTGCCGCAGATATGAATGTGTCAAGAGGCCAATTTGACAGCTCTTACTTCTCGCTTGAGGCCGCAAAGCGTCCTCTTTGGCGGCAGAGGCTGGATAAAATGGTCAAAGGCAACATAGAAAGGGATGGAAGAAGCAACGCTTTATTCGCAAAGTTTGGATATGGCAGCATCATCATCACTCTCTTTGCTCTTCTTCTTCTTCCTCTTCTCCTCCTCCTTTTTCCTCCTTGTGCTTGCGATGCACTTCCCCGGCTTACTTTGCTTCTGCTTCATCCGTGTGAACGTGTCCTCTGTGTCCCTGTGCCGAAAGATGTGCACCAGCCGCCTGGTGACCGCAGCCACGTGCACCTCCTCAAAGCAGCAGGTCTCACGGTCCCTGATGAGTGAGACACCGTCAACCAAAGTTCGATCATTCAGGATCACTGAAGATGCGATGTTTTCAGAGAGGGGAGAAAAATTTCAAGTGCCTTTGGAGGGGGGGGGGGGGGCAAGAAGCCAAGCCAGGGTGACCCTTGCCTGTGTGCAACCATGGGCCACACAATAGTTTGCCGTGTAGTCCTTCCCGTGAGTAATTTCTAAGACCATGAGATCACCTCATGCGGTGTATTGAAATATTTTGAGGTGGAAGTTTGATGTGGAACACATGGATGTGATCCTTGGACACAATGTTGAGTACAGAGGTTCAATGTCAAGGCAGCCCGTTTGGGTGCTGGAGTGCTCAATAGGAGGTCATCTGGAGAGGGGAGCACGCCAAAGAGTATTGAAATTTGGCTTTTTCAGAGGGTAAAAGTTGATGAAATCACTTGAAATTTTCATTGGGCAGGGCTGTACATACAGTCATCAGTCTGATTGATCAGGCAGTCACCAATCAGAAAGTACAAGGTGAGCAAAGTGAATCAAAATGTCTGTCAGGTGTGACTGACTGACTGACCGGCCGGCCTAACTCAGCCTGTACCTTGCAGTGACAGTGGACAGAGTAGCAGTATTTTTCTCCCCTCTTAAGTAGGTCCATGTGCTTTCCTAGGAATGGGACTCCAAGGTTGTCAGCCTTTTCAAAGGAGTCAGCTGCTTGCCAGACCTTGATCCCCTCCTCCAAGGCCAACGCCACCATCAGCTGCTGCAACTGCCGCAGTTGGGGCAGCTTCTCTTCTGCACCACTGATGAGAAAAGACACTTGGAAGGGAGCCAAAGCTGGGTGAAACGCTGTAGTAGCATGTGGATTGTGGACTTAGTCTCACTCAATGTACACCACAGATATTGTATTAATCATGGTAATTTTATCCACTTGCCCAATCGGTCTGAGTCCCTGAAGAGCCTCTTTCTGGCTGAATCCAGCATGATCCCCAGTGCTGCACTGTCCAAAAGGCAGACACTCTCCACTGCCTTTAGACCTGGGATGTCGACACCTTCAAGGTCTGTTGTTGTTCAAAAGGGTAAACAGACAGAAATCATCCAAGAAGCACGTCAGTGATGAATCCCACCTTTCTCCTGGTGCAGCACCCTGGTGGTCTCAACCACTAAAGGCGTCATGGGGCCAAACTCCTGATCTTCAAAGGTGCAGCCAATCCTGGAGGTCTCGATCCCTTCTTGACAAACTCCCCAGGGATTGTTAAGCCAGTGTTTCCAGAACTTTCTTCTGGAGCTGAGCACCTCTTGGTAAAGGAACTTCCAGTCCTTCTCTCGGAAGAACATCAGTGTCTTCAAAGAGGTCTCATTCTCCGTCAAGATCTCTTCCCCACTGATGGACACTTGGAAGTGAGCAAGATCTCTGGCAGGGTCGGCAGCAGCAGCCCGCGTTTTGGGAGCCAAGCTGAAGATACACATGGCATTGGAAGCCTTGTTTCGGGCAAAGAACTCATGCAGGCTACCATTGTGAGCCAGCACTTCCACAGCCTTCTTCGTATTCTGGCCTTGCTGGCCAGGTTTCCCCTGCTGACATATCAAAGCCAGCAGTCTATCTCTCAGCAAGAGTCCATTCGAGTCCATTCGGAGTCTGTCACTGGCAAGCAACTTGACAAATCCTCCACGTGAAAGCTGCGTCAGGGCCTGCCTTAACGGCAACAACATCTTTTATTGGGCCCTCTTCTCCTCCAAGTACTTGTCCCGGTCAACTTTCAAGGGAATATTTCCCGGAGGAGCGACGAAGAAGTCCTCGTCCACCTTGGTGGCGTTGGAGAGAATCTCCTCTCTGCAGTTGCCCTCAGTCACGACGTCGTCACGAAGCCTGGAGGAGGTAAGTCAATGACAAGTGGATTTGACAGAGTCAAAACATGGCCATACTGCAGTCAATGCATCTCAATAAATTGCTGGACTGAACAACCCCAGTTGCAGCTGTAGCTACTCTTGTGCATTGAAAAACACTCTGTCAAAGCCACACACACAACCTGAGAGCCTGATCCTCCAGCACAGAGTACAGAGGCTCCACTCCAGTGGTGTCCACCTCCTTCAAAGGCTCTGCGAATGCTATGGCCTCTTCCAGCCTCTTGACGCCCTCTGCGTTGGCAAAGTCCACCAATGACAGCTTCTCCAAGTGCTCCACGAGCTCAGGAGTCACTGACCCCGCGCGCTTGGTGCTCCTCTCGTACGGAGGAATGACAGGAATGCGAGGAATTTGAGAATTCAAGTGGCGTCGAAAAACTGAAAGTCGGCCAAACATTTTCGGCTCAGCTGCGTTGAGGAGGGGGCGCTAAAAGTCTGCAAGACAAAAAGACGATAAGCCCAGATCAATATGGTTTTCAAGAGAGGCCAGCTTCATCCTGCTCGGCACAGCTTTGAACAGCAACGTCTCAAAGCAAAAGAAAACCATGAAATTCACCTGATCTGTTGTCCTCTTTGTTCTCACAGGCGGTCTCCCGGTGTTTGGGGGTCGACGGACTCTGACAAGTGGGGACTGAGTTCTTCCTCGTCAGAAGACGACTACATTGGAAAACAACTGAAGAGAAAAACTCTTCCAGATTGTCACGACTAAAAATATCCTGTTCTAGAATCCGCATGTGCAGCTTACCAACTTCTCGCACTGTTGCCGATGCTGCTTTGGGGGTTGTTATTGTAGTGGTGGCGGCTGCTGTACTTGTTGTTTTCTTTCAGCTGTTGAGACTCCCGTCCGTAGACCGATTCGGTCTACGTCCCCTCTGTCGCGCAAGCACAGGTCACCTGTGGCGCAACCTCAGGGCTCCAACGTCATCTCAGGGCGAGAGTTGTGCTTTGAAGCGGCTTTTTAAAGATGAAATTGGCCCTTTTCTCTGAAGAAAGGGCGGAAGTTGCACTTTTTGGTGCCGCCCTTGCGCTTTCCCCGAAAAAAAGTCAAGCAACAATATGTCCGTGCCAGCAGCTGCAGCAGTGAAAAAAACACAGATCGTAGTAGAAAAAGTGGGAAACGATGACTGACAATTGACTGCTATGCATCTTGCTTTCCCCCTCTCCACTCATGCACGGATAAGATCCGGCTCCCTCTGGTAGTCCCCTGTCTCCTCCGGATCAAGATGGCGCCGTCCTCATCAAGGTCTTGGACTTCTCTTATCAAGCATAAGCACGACAGAGAGGTCATGATGCATACCACAGGCGACTTCATGAGGCCGGCGACACAATGCTATGAGCCAAAATTCTATTTTTATACCCAGCCTGGAGGATGCTATTGGCAACTCATGATGAGTGAGATGAGTTGATTCTAGAATGTCAACCAAATTGGGACCCCCTTACTGTGCGTGCCAATACGAACCTCCACTACCATGACGCCATCCATGGGTCCAATGGGTCCATCTGGATACAAGATCAGGTACCTACACACGCTTGCAACGTGATCGAGAAGTATCTGAAGCAGACGCTTGGGTCCAGGAGATGTGGCCACCCTCATCGTCCAAGCTGAATCCTCTGGACTTCAGTGCGTGGGAGCATTCGCGAGCCAGGGCCAATGCCATTCCCCATGCAAATATCAACAGCCTGAAGCGTGCTGCGGAGGAGTGGACCACCCTGCCTGAAGAGTACGTTGCCAACTGCGGTGCAGCCTTCAGGCGCGGGGTCCAGGCTGTGTTTGTGACCAGTGTTGGTGTGTTTGAGAAATAAAGTGCTTCAGACATAGAGCTGCAACCCTTAGCTGAGCGACTGCCCATGTTTGTCATCATCCAGATCAACTATGTGTCCCCATTTTTTGTTACGGAAGAAGACAGACTTGAAGCAAGCGGTCCTTGCTGAGATCTTGTCGCAAGGAAGTCCAAGGAGGGAAGGGAGCATCAGAAGTGTATGGAATACTGGGATGAAATATACCAGGGACGAATACCTGGATGAAATACTGCACCTGGGCGACAATCTGCTCCAGCCAGCAGAAGAACGCCTTGTACACACGAGACAGTGAAGACTTCTTGAGCACAGACAGACGCGTGTCAATCGCAATCAGACAACGAATTAGCTGACTTTGCCAACCTGGCGCTGATGAGTCCGTCTCCGTCCTTGTCGAACACTCTGAAAGCCTCTGTCATTTCCTCCTCGACATTGGCTTCTGCCGTCTTCACAGCCAGCATGTTCAAGAACTCGGGCAGGTCGATCGTGCCACTCTCGTTGGTGTCCGTGGTATAAGGAAGGTCCTTCAGTCAAAATCCTGGACGGACTTCATGAAAATGGTCCTTCGACCAGCAACCACAGCTCCAGAATCCTTCATCGCTGTCGAGGATGTGGCCCTAACCATGACGTGTGTAAAACAAAATAAAATCCTACGTTCTACTGTCATTCCTCAGGATTGTGGCTTTGTCACCTTCGACAAGTCCGAGGTCGCCCAGCAGGCAATCCTGGACCGAGATTATATTTATTTACCTTGTAGCGTCAAAATATACTACTAAGTAGAAATATTGTCACCTGCGTTCAAATATTGCAACAAATCGGGACGCACAAGAGCGAGAACAATCACATGTGCTCTCACAGTAACGACTAATCTCCATCAACTTTGTCTCTGCTGCCGCACGTAACTACTGGACGAGGTCGCCAGGACGGGCAATCTCGACTCTGAGGGCCGCCTATGCCTCGCGAGCGCGTCTCCCTGGTGGCCCCGCTGGACCACGAAGTTGGACGTGGACACGACGATGCCGGACTGGGCCACTGGCGGACGAGGATTCGACTGCAACGAAAACTTTGGAATCCGCGAAGCGCTGTTGTTGGCCGATACATTCTCATAGTTGTGCTGCTGCAACCGATTTTCATCGTCCTCGTCGTCGCCGTGGTCGCCGCTTGCACAGGCACCGGTGCCGGCAACGCCCTCCTCGTCACTATGAGCAGCCTTCTCGATAGTAGAAAGTAGTCCATTGCCGCTATGACTGACAAAAGGAGGCGATTTACTGACAATCGTGGTTCCCCTTGGACTTGCCAATGAATTGGGTCGAGAAGACTTGCTGCTCATGAGGACTGGAATGCCGGTGACGCTCTGTCGGGTCCGCGGATTCGACAGCAACTGCTCGGAGACCTTCCTCAGCTGTCTGGCGTGTGTGTCGTCCACAACGTCTCCTGGCTCATCTCTAAAGGAAGGCACCACTGTCTGGAGGCTCGACGACTCCGAGGGACAATGGCTTGTATCGCTGCCACCTATGCCATGGTTTTCGTACGTGCGCTCCTCGCTCTTGGGCAGGAAGTCACTCGCGCGCTTCGAAGAGGCCGCTGCTATGTGATAGGGTGGCGGCCGCGGAGGTTTCTTGTCCTCTTGGGGCGGCGCAGAAGGTAGAGGATCTGACGGCTTGCGCGTCTGCTGGACGAGCGCTGCGGTTGTGTCACTATCGGGAGAGGTGACGCCGGAACTGTCACTAGGGGTGATCACCCCACTATCTCTGCTCGACTTGTCCTGCGGGGGAGACCTCTTTGGCAAAGGTGGTTGGACGTCTTTTTGTTCTTCGGTTGGATCCGCAGCGATGTTGAGCGACCGTTCGAGCTCCTCAAACTGCCTGAGCTCCATCTGTTCCCTGATGGTGCGCTCGTCCTCATAGACAGACATGAGGTGACGTTCGGAGAGCACAGGACTCGCCTGGGGCTTGCTCACCTTGGCCTCTTTGATCTGGAAATCCGTGACACCTTTGCCACGCCTTTGCTGGTGTGACCGTCCAGCTCGCATATTTTGCACCCTCTTCGCCATCTCGCGCATCTCCTTGGGGAATGGCGTCGGCTCCCTCCGCAGTCTGGCAGAGCCTCTCTCATCGTGCCTACGACTGTCCTCGTCTTCCTCACTGTCTCCAGCCCATTTGACTTGACAGTTCCTGCTGCGCTCCTCCTCCCAAACCGAGGCGTGGAATGAGCCGCTGTCGGACTTTTTGTCCTCCTCCAATACTTCTTGGGGTTGCTGCGGAAGCAAAAAGTTCGTGAGAACTTTGCAACCGGTGTCAGGGTCCGTGTCTTGATTGAGCTGAATCAGGGGCTTGTTCTGGTTCTCTGCCAGCCAAAGAGCTGTTATGTGACGCAGCTTGGTAAAGGACACTGGCAGATGGCGGATCAAGTTCCCTGTCAAGTTGATGACTGACAACCCGGCGATGTGGTCAAGTTCGGCAGGCAATGTAGTCAGGCGGTTGGCGTGCGCGTTTAGCACGCGCAGCGACGAACACGAGCCCAGCTCAGACGGGAGGTACTCTATGTCGTTTTCGTCCACATTTAGCGTGTGAAGTCGGCGGCAAAGTCCGATGGAAGCCGGCAATGCCACCAGGTAGTTCTGACTCACTATTAGCTCCTCGAGGCTAGCGAGCCCACCCAAGCTGTCAGGCAGCGACTCCAACTGGTTGTCATCGACTTTAAGGGTAATCAGGTTGGGCAGCTCACCGACGCCTAACGGGAGCTCTTGGAGATCGTTGGTGGAGAGTGAAAGGTATTCTAGCGACTTGCAATTCGCCAACGCCTCCGACACGCGCTCGATTTGGTTGAAGGAAAGCTCCAAGTGGTTGAGCTTGGTCAGCGATCCCAAAACGGCGGAGACCTCGTTGATACGATTGCCGTCAGTCCAGAGCTCTGTCAGCTCGGTGAGCGAGCCCACAACTTCTGGCAGGTCGGAGAAGCAGTTCTGGCCAATGTCCAATCTCTGAAGACTCGTGAGTCTGGCCAGAGACTTTGGAAGTGCGGCAAGACCATTTTCCCGGAGTTCCAAGATGCGCAGCTTCACTAGACGCCCAAAGTTGGCGGGCAGGAACTCGAGAAAGGTGTCGTTCAGGTAGAGCTCGGTCACGTTGAGCAGTTGCGTGCATCCCTCAGGCACCTTTTGCAGCGGGTTGACGCTGGCGTCGAGCGCGTTCAGCTGCTTGAGCTGTTTGATCGTGTCGGGGATCTCAGTCAGGACGTTCTTGCAGAGATCGAGTCTGGTCAGCTGGTGCAGACTGGCGATTGCCGGAGGAAGGTGGTGGACGTCGTTGTCGCTCAGATCGAGCTCACGGAGCTCCTGGCACTGAAAGAGCTGCCTCGGCAGGTCGCGGATGTTGTTGCAGCCCAGGAAGAGTCGCTCCAACGTGCGCTCGTACGCGAAGATGTCGCCCGGGACGTCGTCCAGAGAGCAGTGGGAAAAGTCCAACTCTGCAGTGGAGGAGGCAGCCGCTGAACGCGCGGCAGCCCCATCGTCGGAAGACGACTTGGTCCGGACACATGGAAACAAGCACGAGAGCCACGAGGAGGACGACGACATCTCGACCGACGACTTCGAGGGCGCCTACATCTTCGTGTTTTCACTCGGGGTCGCGGTTAGTTTTCTTCTCTTGTCCTCCTCGTAGGTGTGGTGGTAGCGAAGCTAGCAAAGCCAGGCAGGTAAAACTCTCCTTCCTTGGTCGGATCCCCCCCCCCCTCCAATGACGCCGACCAGGGGAAGAAGGAGGCAAAGAAGGAAGTACAGTGATGAGTCTCAAGCCCGTAGCTCAAGCTCCCTCCCTCCCTCCCTCGTCCCCCAACCCAAGCTCAAGCGTGGCGATGGCGACTTCGCCTGGCCCAACTACACTGTGCACAACCTGCTGCTGAGCGGCAGGTGTCAAGCCGACAATCAGGAGCTCGGCTGGAGCTTGGGTCCATCACGAGAACGAAGGTGAAGGGAAGAAGGGGAAGGGAAGGGGGTGAGGAGTGACTCACAGGGCTGCTGTCCTCCTCTGCCGAAGCCGAGAAGTCGACTTCGCTCACGAGACGCATGATCGTACGCAACATGAGCGTCACTGAGGTAGTACAGTTGCTTGACGCATGGATCGTTCAAGCACGTCTAGTGTGGATGCCTCCTGGAACAGGCAGGAGGAACAGACATGAGTCATAGATGATGAACATACACTCATCTTCGGTTTCCATTCGTACATACAGTCCGGACGTGAGTTAAATGTCTTCGTCCGTCATGTCCTCGTAGGAGTAGCAGCAGCACGTGCGTTCCTCAGAGTTGAGGGCCTTGTGGCACGCGTTGCAGACGGCCACGGCGGCTGCGGCTGTGGTGACGCTGCCTTCATTTGCTTCTTGGTGGTGGCCCGGTAGTCGATCCCTGTGTAAGGAGCACCGCTGGCAAAAGACCCTACCACAGCGTCTGCAGTGTGTGCGCCGGCGTCCACCGGCATCGTTGGCGCCACTCAGCGTCACGCCGCATGCTGCGCACGCTACGCAGTGGCGCAGAGGAGTCCAATCCAGTGCCACGGAGTTCAGCATTCGGCGTACCTCAGCGCCATTTATTAGTCCAGTGCTGGTCAAGGTCCGCTCAAATGCCTCTTTTTCTTCCTCTTCTACTTCTTCTTCCTCCTCCTCCTCCTCCGAATTCTCCACCTGTGACGTCGTCGCGACTTTTCCCAACGTGGCCGTGGTGACGAGCGTCTGCTGGATGATGGGCAGTGACTCCACCATCATAAGAGACATGAGTCCTGAAAGCGAAATGTTCCCTTCGTTCTGTGTCCATGCTCGAGTACAACGTAAAGATGGATCTCATACCAGTGGATGGATGGATGGAGAAGAGGAGCACTTGATACCATGGAGCAAATTGAATATAATAACTTTATTACCATATAAACGTAAAAATTAATGCATTTATATATATTGGATGCGTGGAATTTGTACAGCTCAAGAAATCAATACATCTAAGAACAGAAGGACAACTTCATCTTCGTTGTCACGGTGTGGATGGAGAAGGTGGAAACAAGGAAGGTGCTTTGAGCATTTCTGCCTACGAGCATGCATTGACAAAGTTGTTAGGGCGCGTTTACACTGGTAGACTTCATGACCACCCATTTGACCTCATGGAACATACGGTCTCATCAGACATCCTTTAAGGCTCACATGTGTCAGATAGAACATCTTGCTGGGGTTTGTCTCTATAGTGCTATATGTGAAGAACAATCGACAGGGCTAAATCCGCCAATGTAAACGCCCTCGCATCAGTAGTGTCTATACTAGCAGTTGGTGCTGAGAAGGAAGAACAAGGAGGCGCACGCGTTGAGGATCTTTCAACAGATCTCACCTGTGAGCGCACGTACAACAAGGGATTAACGGCAGGGTCCAGATGGTACTTTTTAAAGAACTGATCACAGCTTTGAGTACAACAAAAGAATCGGTCACATCAACTCTTACTCGACTGACATTTCCCCACGAGCGACGTCTTCAGGTCCGCAAACTTGCGCTCCATCCGGTCGAGCTCGCTACCACTGAGGGATGTCTCCACAGATCCTCCATCCGCTCCCGCACTCTGCGGAAGCATTTTTCGCACGGCGCCGCCGCCAGCGGCTTTGGCGCTGCTGATCATTTGCGTCATTTGTCCAATGGTCTTGGTCAGTTGTCGCCCGTGATCTTCCAGCGAGCTTGTATTGCCTTGGGTAATGGACAGCAGGTCGATGGGCGGCTCGCGGGGGTGGGCACCTAAAAAAAAATCATAGATATAGCAATAAGTCCCACATTTGGATCACAACGACGCCGCTCACGTCCACAAATCAGATGTCTGAAGTGTGCCCTTCGGCTCAGTACTGCTGGATCGAAGGTGTGAATTGTACAAGTTTAGCATAGTCACATCTTACCGCTTTCAAATCTGCAGTAGAGCGCGCTCCAGAACTTGATGTTCTGAGGTGCCGTGTATGGCCTGATAATCTCCTTGGCCGTGTCTGCGTTGTACAGGGGGTTCACGTACTCGTCATTATTGGCCACCAGGTCTCCCCAGAGCGAGTACGTTCTCTCGCGTAACTTCAGCTTCTCTCTCTCGCGGGGGCTGTTGCCCACAAACGTGCCGAACTGAGCAGAGTACGCGTGTTCATGGATGGCGATCAGGTAGCGCTCGTTGAACTGAAAGTGCTGGGGGAACTGATCCACCAGCTGCCAAGTGGCATCCAGGAACTGCGCGAACGTGGGCGACACCTCGTTCGGGTCGCCGTCCAAGTGGCCGCAGCGGTCGGTGAACTTATGACCGAAGGCGAGCCAGTCCTTCTCCACAAGGGCTTGAAAGCCGAGCAGCGTGCGAAAGTACCCGTCGAGCATGAGTTGTGAGAGTGCGCAAGTCTGAGCTGTGCGGTCCCACCCGTCGGAGCAATGAACGATGGCAGAGCGACCGTCGGACACACAGGCAGCAATGGCGACGGACGCGTCCAGCACGGCCTTGACATGACGCAACCACCCGCTGTTCGAAAGCTCGGTCAGAAACCCGTCCACCTAAAGGGCAAGGCTCACCTTAAGGGTCTACGGCCACACAGTATAAGGTACACATGACTTGGCACCACCTGCTAGTGCCTGTTCTGGTAGTTATCGAGCATGGTGACTCACCGAAGTACTGAGTGCCACGATAGCCACGACCTGCCTGAGGCTAGCACGCATCTTGTGGATGTTGTCGATACCCTTGAAGCTAAACATGATGTTCTCGTAGTACTTGTCGCTCTCGTATCCCTTGCCTCCAGCGCGGTTAGCGATAGCATTCATGGCCGGCCGAGTGTCGATCACGTGTATGAAGGGCGCCCCAGGAGTTGCCCGACGCAGAAGATCCACGTATTTCTCGTCGTACGACGACCGCACTCCGCTGATTCCCACGAGCGGCTGGGCACATCGAACAATGGCGGCATGATTCCGGTGCAGGTAAGTGAGCACGGGCAGCCTCCCCTTGGACCTGAACCGTGCGCTGCCTTCCACCATCGCCTGCGAGGCCTGCGCCGGGACGAAGAGCTCCCGCGGGTACGTCGGGCACAGGCGGTAGTCCTGGTTGAGCGAACAGAGGGACCAATTCTGGTTGGGGACACCCTGGAAAAAAGTGTCATACTTCTGTACGCTTTGCTCTGTACTCAGGAGCTGCTTGCTTTGTACCTGTCTCTGGAACTCTGAAACGAGGTCGTGGAACTGCCATCCAGTCTCCTTGCGCATCTCTCCTTTGGAGTTGTAGGTGAAGCAGTAGAGATAGTCCACATCCTTAGGCTTCGACAGCGCCATCAGTGACTGGTAGACATCATGCGCGTCGCGATCCCGCTGAATGATGAAGGTGGCGGTCTGAAAGTGGCTGCACAGAACTCTCAGCTGGGTCCCGGACGTCGTAAGCATCGGCTTTTCCACCGTGTGCATCAACATGTGAAGGATCCAAAGCTCCTTTTTTGGCGACAAGGAGGAAGAAGAAGAGGCGGAGGCGGAGGTTGAGGAGGACACGAAGATGAGGTGGGTGGTGGTGAGGTACAGAGTCCCGACGGGTGACGCGCGCGGGTTGAACCGGTCCACCAGCTTCACGTTTTCCACCTTTGGGACTCTGATGTGGTCCATGACGGTACGTCCTTAGTGCCTTGGAGGGACTTTCCCCTAGTATTGATTGACGTTCACCTCTTCCAGATGGCGAGAAAAAGACTGGGCGAAGAGGACAAAAGGCCTTTAAGACTTGGAGCCGTCGAATCTCTGCGACATCGACGACCTGGTGAAGAAGCTCTACTTGTCGCCCGCGTGCCCTAGCTCCTTCTCCAGGTCCCTCGGGATCCCTTCCTGATTGTGGTGGGAGGTTTTCAAGGGATCGTTCTACTCTTTTCACCCAACTAGAGGAGAGGCCTAAGTTTGTTGCTTTGCTTCAGTGCCGTCCTTTTGGCCTGAATCAGGGTTGCCAAGCTGTCAAGGCTGACACGTACGTACTATACGACGCGTACGCGGGAGGCAGTGCTGCCGACGATGCCACCTGTTCCACCCTGTGCATCGTGTTCCCGGTGGAGCAGTAGCGTCGCAGGTCCATCGATGAGCCATTTACACGCAGACGTGATTTGGCACGACAGACAAGAATAGCGAGAGCGACATCTTTGTTGCCGATAGGACGACGCTCGCCTTTGACGCGGGCGACGTCTGCGACAAAGTGCGCGCTCAAGGACGCGTTTCTCCTGTTGTCCCAGTAGTTACGTTTTTCTCGGAATGTGCCAAAGTGCCAAATGTTCCGCGTCGCTTCTCACGACCGATCTCCACGGCAGCGTTGGCCCGGCTGACACAAACGCGCGCGCGCTCGCGCGCGTGGTTGAGGTGGAAGATCCCGCAGGAGTGACCTCCAGCTCCTGTGGCACCAGTAGGATTTTGTCATCGCAGCCGAGCAGCAGCTCCAGCAGAGCAGCTCCAGTGAAAGTGTTGGCACCAAAACAAGGACGTGCGACTCACAATGACCTCCAAGGCGTTGCTCTTGCTCCTGGCGTCGGCCTCGGCGGTCTCTGCCCTGTCTCTGGACTGCCTTCCGGGCCAGGCGAGCGACGCGGACTTCCTGAGTGAGCCGGCGAGTCCGGAGGCCAAAGCTACCATCGACGAGGGCGAGCGCGCCTTCGCGGTCCGTCTGGTCAAGTATCTATTCGACGAAATGGCCGGCGTTGTAGACAAGAATATCTTCGTATCTCCAGCTAGTGTCTTCCAGACACTCATGCTCTCCTACATGGGCTCGGCGGGAGAGACCGAGCGCGAGCTTGCCGAGACAATGGGCATCTCCTCCGTCAGTCGCGCCGATGTCGTTAAGAACTATCTATTCGAACGTGCCTTCCAGGCCATTCGAGAGCGCGACGCCAACCTCGGCTACGAGTTGACGCACGCAAACAAGTTCTACTTCGACCGCGCACTGGGGCTCAGTGATTGCTTGAGCCTCGTGCTTCAGGAGGAATTGGAGGCCGTCGACTTCTCCCACCCCGAAAAGGCGCGCTCGATCATCAACTCGTGGGTCAAGGAGCGAACGAGGGGGAAGATTACGGATCTGATACCGAGTGGATCACTGTCTGTAGAAAATGATGCCACCCTCGTCAACGCAGCCTACTTCAAGGGTGAATGGGCGTCAAGGTTCGTTGTCATCATCCAGACAGACTCTGGTTACGTCATAAGAAACATGTTGTAATGCATTACATGTTCATCCACAGGTTTGAGTCGAATGACACCGAGCGGGGCAACTTCTACGTCCGTAGGGACAAAATAAGCATTACTGAGTTCATGAGTCAGAAGGGCAAGTTTAACTATTACACGTCCGAGGAGCTTCGTGCCCATGTCCTGGAGCTTCCTTACTTGGGCGACGAGGTCAGTATGATCGTCATTCTGCCGCCGTTCGAGGACCACGGACTCTTCGAGACAGTCTCGAGGCTCACCCCGGACACACTTAGAGGAGTCATGTCAGAGGTCAAGTCCGGCTTCTACTCCGTGGACGATCTCGCCGTCAAGCTGCCCAAGTTCCACGTCGAACAGAGCCTCAACCTCGTCAAGCCTCTCTCGGCCCTCGGCCTCAAGACTCTTTTCGACCCGCTGAAGAGCGATCTCAGCGGATTCTTGTCTCCAGAGGCGCGAGACGGTCGCAAAGTGAAGCTGGGCGATGCCGTGCATAAGTCCTTCATCGACGTGAACGAAGAGGGCAGCGAAGCCGCTGCCGCCACCGCGCTCTTCGGCTTCCGCTCCGCGCGCCCGCTCTTTCACACCCAGTTCGTGGCAGACCACCCCTTCCTCTTCCTGATCTACGACAAGCCGTCAGACACGATACTTTTCTTTGGCGTCTTCCAGGACCCCAAGTTGTAATCCGTCCAGGTCACACCGACGTAGGCAGATAATTCCATTCAGCACCACAGCACTCGTGTATCAAGCATACTGTAGCATCCCCACTGTTGTCCATCCACATGACTCTTCAGGCTGCATCCAAGACTTCACTCCATGTGACAGAACATACGAGTCACATGACCAACCTATGATATGCACGTATGAGAGTGTTGATGCACCTGAAGCGACTTTCATTCAGTAAATAAAACAACCTTATTATCGTACGTACTATATTAAACGCGCACATTTCTCAACATACTGTACAAGGCATAATACTCGTAAAACCTTCACTACGCAAGATCTATTGCCTGGAGAAAGAGATAGCTATGATATTAGCTCATATACGTAGTACGCTGCCGTTCAAACGTGGAAGGATCAGCCCAAGGCCAGAGGAGCAATGACCTCGTGCGGAGACTCTTGCACTTCTCGGTCCTCTCAGACTTGAAGATGAAAATGTTCTATCCCTTCACCGACGAAAAAACCAGCATCAAGCGTAAGTCAAACATTCCAGGGCCACCAACCTTTACAAGGTCAGTTTGCTACACTGAAGACAGTTGATTATAACTAGAGTTTCTCGGTCTTGGGCTGATCGTGCCTGGTCATTAGAATAGTCTCCTTTGCTGTATGGGGCTTAAAAATGGTACAATTTACGGCCTCCCTGTACTTCTCACAGGTCGAAGTCGTCGTCCTTGCTGGTCTTTTTGTTGCTGTCCTGATTCTTGATCGTCTCCTGGCTGATGTAAAGGTCTGCTACCTGCTGCGCGCTCGTCGCGTCCTCGGGGGTTTTGTCCTCTCGCACGCGCAGGAATCGGGGAAATCTGAGGGAGACGCCACGATCTTGGTCGACGATGCCGACGGCCGCGCGATGAACGGGGGAAATGGACAAGTCGGCGGCCCTCACCTCCCACACTTGGACTGCGTCGAACCAGTGATCGGGGGCCAGAGAAGAGTCGTATGCGTAGTAGCTCTTCGGAGCCGGCAGCTGATGTCTCTGTAAGTAACAGTTAAGAAATCTGGGGCAACAGTTCTGTCCAGGAGAATGTGAATGACCAACAAACTCACGTTGAAGAACTCGAAGTGTTTCTGGAGATCCTCGTCAGAAAATCCTGTTCCTATTTTGCAGATCGTTTGATATTCTTCATTGTTCTGGTCGTAGCAAGCCAGCAGGAAACCTCCGTAGCTGCCAACTCTCTTGCCCTTGCCCAAATAGCCTCCGATAACCACCAAGTCTAAGGTGTCCCCCACCCCGTCCAGGTAGTCCTTCTTCAGCTTCAGCCAGTTGTGCGAGCGCTTGGCGATCTCGTACGTGGCGTCCACTTCCAAGGTCTTCACCATAAGACCCTCGCACTTGTCTAACATACAGAGAAAGTCAATTTTTAACTAACGTAAGCCTCCTGCCTAGACTTGATTCGAAATGTCAACTCACCCCTGATTGACTCTTCTAGCACCTCCTGTACTTGCTCCAGCGTCGAAGGGTCCGCACACTTGGCGAAAAGAAACTCCCCAGGCACCTCGTTGAAGTGCTCCTTGAGGAGCTTCCGCCGCTCCTTAAAGGGCTTCTTGACCAAGGATTCCCCGTTGAGGTAGAGAAGATCGAATGCAAAGAGCGCAACCTGCACACGGATCTCGCTCTCCGCCGCGTCCTTCCGCTTCCGCGTCGACAACACTTGGAAGGGCAAGATCTGTCCTTTTTGACGATCCCAGGCTACGGCTTCGGAGTCGACGACACACGTCTCCACACTGGGGCTCTTGCAACCCGCGAATCTGGCCACGATGTCCGGATACTTGCTCGTGTTATTCTCCTGGTTGCGTGAGTACACATTGACTTTCCCATCCACTGTGAGGTGCACCTGAGCTCTTTCGCCGTCGTACTTCCACTCGCACGTGAAGGAGCAGTTTTCGAACCGTTTCAGCACTTCTTGCACTCCCTTGGTCGGATGCGCCAACATCGGCTTTAGCGGGATCCCTGGGGTCAGCTTGCACGTCTCCGACAGGCGAGAGATGCCGTCACGGAGCAGAGCAGGAATCACCAGATCGTAGTTGGGACACTCGCTGCAAAGCACAAAACAGCAAAGTAGTCGCAGCAACGGTGGTGTTGTACGCTCGGTCCTACCAGTAAGCAGTCTTGAGTGCCAGTGCTTCTTTCTCCAAGGCCTCCTTGAATGTGTCGCTGCTCACGTCCTTGAACGCGTTCAAAATTGGCGGTGGGAACTCTTGTGCGGGCGGCGTCATGACGCAGGCGTGCGCCAACGCCTGAAGGACCGACTGTTCTGCCAAGCCTATCCTTAACTTCCCGGCGAGAGATCGAATCAAGTACCTGCGAGGGCAAGGGACGTCAAAGATCTGAATACAGCCGTCAATTCCAACTCACTTTGCTTCATTGTCTCTGCATGCGACGAGCATCCCCTGGATCTTTCCCGCCTTCTGGTTCATGGCCGCGTGTCCCTGCATCTGTGCGATGTCCTTGAGCTTGGCAAACACTCCTTGCACGGTGAGAGGTGCCGGACGAAACATGGTCCTTTGGCAGCCACGACTCGCTTCTGCTACTGCGCCGAGGTCGCCCATTTTGGCGGCGTCTGCCTTGACCTGTAAGACGTGGTTATGTCTCGAGCAAACTGTCTGCAACAAACTGTTTGACGGCGCTCCCGAGGCCCTCGCTAATGCCTTAGGCATACGTCCAAGGCACCCTCTCATACTTGAACAGCGTCACGGAGGTAACTGGAGACTGATTTTGAGTCATTGATGTTACCGACATGGGAGAAGAGCCTGCTCTTGCTCCGTTTCCACTAAATCGTACAATAAGTTCTTCCTTACCTGTGCAGCGCTCCTGCCGGTTGTGTTCGCCACTGCTCGCATGAGCAACATCTCGCCCACTCCCAGCTCGATGCCCTCGAAGGCCGGGGCCAGGCGATTGAGGCAAAGATAGACGGTAGGCAGCAAATCGTCCTGCGTCAACGTGATCACCGAACGGAACAAATTAGCCAGGATCTCAACAGTCTTGAGGCGCCCGCTCGTCTCTTCAATTGCACGGAACGTGGACGCCAATGCTGCATAAGGGACCTTTTCGCCACGAGACCAAGGGGCGTCCTCTACTGGGTTGTAGACGCGCTGCTTCAGCTTGGTGCAGTAATCTGCGTCGTCGTTCTGTTTGGTGTCAAGTATGGTGTTGTCCTTACTCCCTGCTGCTTTCACATCCTCTTCTTTGACTTTTTCTTCCTCTTCTTTGACTTTTTCTTCCTCCCTATCGGCGTTCTCGGTTTTCTCCTGTTTCCTCTCCTTGCCCCCGACGGGCTGCTGTTTTTTCTTCCTGCTTACGTGCTTGGGCAATTTCTCCGGCGACTCCGACACGTCCACTTTGGTCGCCTCCTCTTCCTCTTCGCCACATTCATCCTCCTTGTTGGTCTTGCCTAGACTCAGGTTCACGCGAACTTTCTTCTTCGTTCGAGAATCCACATTGGGAGCGCTGTTTTCCTTGGGCGAGCTGGATTCGGCCACAGGTTTCTCTTTTTCATCCTCAGAGGAGGAGAGCAACGCCTTGCGAATCCTCTTGGACCTTTTCACGGGCGAGTCTTCTCCAAGGGGCGGTGAAGGAGAAGAGACATGCGCTCTCTTGGCCGCCGAGGGCTTGGGGGGCGACTGCTTCAAGACGGGTGACTTGGGCGGTGACTTCCTCGGCGGCAACTTCGCGGCTCCGGACGCCGCCCGGGCAAAGAACGACCTTCAGCAAGATAGAGAGAGCTCCGTTGAGGGGTGAGAAGACATTTTTGATGACTTTTACTTACGTAATGCTCCTCTGCGACATGGTTAGGGAACACGGTCGCGACCACCTCTCCCGGGTTGCCAGCGGCGAAGGAGGGCAAGATCGGGATGGAGGAGATCACGGCGGGTTTTTTTGCTCGTCTTTGATCCCTCTTTTATTCTACTTCACCGCTAAAACTTGGATTCGTTTTTGTTCGCAGGGTTGCCAGTAGGTGGGAATAGCTGTAGGACACAATAGGACATTAAAGGACAAATGAACATTGAGGTGCCAATTTTTGGCAGACACATGCAATGCAAATATTCCTCATGAACCTGAAAGCAACAAGTTCGCATTCGCAGTGCCAAATTTGGTGCCAAATTTTTGCCAGCATCTTCTTTTGGGGACATAATTAATGAAGCCTTATGAGCTACAGTGCCACAAAAGGTAAGGTACCAAAAAGGTACCTTATTTAGAAATGCGTCGAAGATTTTGCTCTCCTGGACTGGTAAAAGTAATACAGCTTTTTCTAAATGAAGGACAAGTAAGAACTTTTGTCCTCCTACGACGACACCTGGCAAACTTGGCGGCCTCTCCGTCACTGATGTCGTCTGGTAAGCAGCGCTGCTCGTTGCTGTGCATCGCAGCGCAGTCGCTTGGAGGACGCTGACCTGAAGGTGGTGTCGCAGTATCGTCTCGTGTCCACGCCGCAGACGTTTTCTAACCTCGTCTCCACCTCCAGGTTCTTGGTCTACCGCCTAAAAGGAATCGTTCTGCGTCACCATGTCCTCATCCGGCATCGCTCTGGCCAGGTAAGAAATCCATCTTTGCGTCTGAAGGAGTCAAAGCGACTCCTTCAGTCGACGGAAACTGTTTCTTTTATCTCTTTCTTCTTTCTCCAGCTTGTTGCCCGCCCCGTCCCAGAATGCCTGGGACAGGGACGAAGAGCGCCAGAAGGAGAAGGAGTCGGCGGAGGCCGACACCCGCGCCGTGGCGTCTTTGACTCGGGCGGCGCCGCCCTATGGAGCCCGCCGGGGATTCATTCCTCGAGTGTTGGCCGACTTTGGCGATGGCGGCGCCTTCCCGGAGATCCACGTGGCGCAGTACCCCATGGACATGGGCAGGCCCCAGAGAGACGCTGGCAAGAAGTCCAATGCACTGGCCGTGCAGCTGGATGCCTCTGGCAAGGTCAAGTATGACCTCCTTGCCAGACAGGGACACTCCAAGGACAAGATCGTCTACTCCAAGTTCACGGACCTCCTGCCCAAAGAAGTCACCGATGACGATGATCCCGAGCTCCAGCGACCAGATGAAGAGGTAGTGAAAGAGCAGACAGAGAGCACTAGGGCGGCCTTGGAGCGCTTGACAGCAAGCAAGATCACTGCAGCGATGCCAGTGAGAGCAGCTGAGAAGACTGCGCCGGCACAGTATGTGCGCTACACTCCTGCCCAACAGGGTGCAGCCTTCAACTCGGGTGCTCAACAGAGGGTAATCAGGATGGTGGAAGCACAGAAGGACCCCATGTCCCCACCTAGATTCAAGATCAATACCAAGGTGCCAAGAGGTCCACCAAGTCCTCCAGCACCTGTTATGCATTCTCCCACCAGAAAGACGACAGTCAAAGAGCAGCAAGATTGGAAGATACCTCCGTGCATTTCCAACTGGAAGAATCAAAAAGGTAAGTGCTTTAAGTAAATCTAAGTGCTTCGAAAAGCACTCAGATTAGCCGTTCGTGGATACGTATGCCTTGTGATATGCATGATGGCATGTTCTCTGCCTTCCCTAGGCTACACCATCCCGCTGGACAAACGCTTGGCCGCTGATGGACGGGGCTTACAGCAGGTGCACATCAATGAGGGGTTCTCCAAGCTAGCTGAGGCACTTTTCATTGCTGATCGCAAGGCCAGGGAGGCTGTGGAGACCAGAGCCAACTTGGAGAAGAAATTGCTTGCCAAGGAGAAGGAGGAGAAGGAAAGCAGGCTGAGAGCAGTAGCGCAGAAGGCCAGGGAAGAGAGAGCTGGTCTGAGAGCTGCCTCCAGCTCCAAGAAGGAAGAATCCGAGCGCGAGCGTGATGAGCTGCGCTACGAGCGTCATCGTGAACGTGCTCGCCAGCGTAATCTCGATCGTGCAGCTCCAGAGCGTCGGGCCAAGCTTGACCGCAACCGTGAGCGTGACATCAGTGAGCAGATTGCGCTTGGTCTACCCGCCAAGACTGCTGCCTCTGGTGAAGGCCTGTTTGATGCACGTCTGTTCAACCAGTCCGCAGGGATGAACTCTGGCTTTGAGGATGATGAGGCATACAATGTCTACACAGAGGCCTGGCGCAAAGACTCCGGCGTGGCACAGAACATCTACAGGCCGTCCAAGGACCTTGACAAGGAGGCCTATGGAGGTGCTGACATCGATGAACTGCGCAAGACCGACAGATTTGTGCCAGACAAAGGATTTGCTGGTGCTGAAATGCAACGCGGAGGGACGGGTGGCCGCTCTGGCCCCGTGCAGTTCGAGAAAGAAGAGGATCCATTTGGACTCGATCAATTCTTGGACACTGCCAAGAGAGCAAGTAGCAAGAGGACTGGAGATGAGGACAGGAGCAGCAGGGGTGGGGAGAAGAAAAGAAGAAAGGATTATTAACCTACATAAAGTTCAAGTTTGTTGTACATACGCGTGTAACATTAAGGTTGAGGAACAATACAACTTTTTTGTGAGACTTTTTTCTGCCTCTGCTTTCTGCCAGATTCAATATATAAGATCGAAGTATCGAGGAGTTGAAGGTCCACTCTCTCCGAGCCTGTTCAATCCAGACCACCCAAGTCGGGGTGGCCAAGATGAACTGTTCGCAGGAGGACACGAAGAAGTTCCTCCAGGGCAATTTCAAACTGCTGGCAGTGCTGAATGAGTAAAATACAAGCTCCTCTCAGGCATTTTTGCTATGCTTTTTTGTATGGTTGCCACTGGAAATATCCTGCTGAGCAACAGTTCATTAGGATGTATCATCCCTATCCAGTTAGGTCTGCCTGTCCATGCAGTTCTCCAATAAGGTCCTTGGGTATGCCTTCTTGCAACAATTTGTCTACATCTCTCTGATCTAGATCAGGGACGTAGTAGGTGATTGCGTCGAAGCACATGGTGCGCAGTGACGGGATCTCCACCCAGGCAGCCTGGACAGCGTTCGTGCGCCAGTTGTCATCAACGTGAGAGACACCGCCGAAGGTCATGAGCTTTCCACTCTAGAAAAACAGAAATAGACATGTAACAGGCAATGAAGGGTTCCACTTCGACTAGGCCAAGCCATGACCGGTCCCAAGAGTAAAGTGGTTTACGTAAGCTGAGGCTCACATTTGTAATGGCTGAAGCATGAAAGTAGACTGGTGTAGGAGGATCGTGGGGCAGCTTTCTCCAGCTCATGGACTCGAGATTCAAGCGCCAAGAGTCTCTGAAGACTTTGTCTCCGTTGTATCCACCAACAACATATACAACTACGAGGACAAAGAGACAGTGACAAACAAACAATACGTGACCAGACATGCTCGCTTACATTTATCCTTCTGCACAGCACTGTGGCACCGCCTCGCGGCTGGAAACTGCTCTGATGCACTCTCTTCTATGGGCAGAGTGAAGTCTGGCACCGTCTTGGTCTCCATCCACGTTTGCGTCCTCAAGTCAAACGTCGGAAGGAACTCGAAGCCGTAGGCCTCAAAGGAGGTGCCGCCGCCCAACACGTATAAGCGGTTGTTCCACACGCTCAATTCGTGTCGGTACCTGTTAGTGCCACAGGGTTAGTTCACACCTATTGCGCCGATGACAACATCTGAAGCATCTTGAGCTAATTCCTCACCTTGGCTCTGGTTCTCCATGGTCTCCTGTTGACCAAAGAAGACATTTCCAACTGCTGGCTGCCAAGTCCAGCTTGTGCACGTCCATAAAGTAGTGGAATCCCGAGGTCCCGCCCACTGCGTAGAGACAGTAGTCATGCATGACAACAGCCTGACCGTATAACGTTCTAGGCAGATCACACGTGTCCTGGTTGTCGGCCAGTCGTAATTTTTCCCATTTGCGCTCCAGCATATCCATGGTGAAGACGACGGCAGACGTGGTCAGACCAAATGGCGCACCGGTGCCGCCGTACAAGAGCATCTTGTTGCCCAAAAGCACGATGCTGTGAGACGCCAACTGGTCAGGGATGGCCGTTTCGTCGCCGGCGTCCTGGATTGGCAGCTTGGTCCAGCGCCGCGAGTGCACGTTGAAACACCAGAGCTCCTTGAACAGCGGACGAGTCTTTTGCCAGTGTGGGTCGTCGGCGAGATCCGGGTCTGTCTCCTTGATGGTGGGATTGTACCCACCAAATGAGTACAGGCAACCCTTGAAGTAGACGGTCCTGTGGCCGCTCCGAGGCTTTGGCGCCATTCGACCCCCAGCCGGCGTCCGCGGTCGAACGATCTCCCACTGAAACAGCTTGAACGCATAACACTTCTTCTTGCGCCGCTGAAACAGACGCCTAAATAGCGACGGCGACGAGCTCCGCTCCACCTCCATAACTGAGTGAGGGCTTCCTCCGAGCGTCAGTTTAAGGAGCGGGAACGTGCCCGCCGAGACCAAGTAGGAGTCCGGGCCCACGTGGAAGTGGGACGATACTTGCTACTTTCAGGTCGGTGCCAGTGCACTGCAAAAGTTCTGTGCTGTCAAGAACACGAACATCTTCTCTTTGAACCCATGCAAGCTGTAAAAACTAGCACAGAACGACGACTTCAAAGAGGTTGTAGACCGAGAGCAAACATGGTCGAGACGTCCGCCCTGGGCTGGTTGGATGCCACTTGCCGGCTGAATTGGCTGAGAACAGCTGACAAGTTGCCCACGACGTGGACCGAATAGGACTCCTATTCGGTCTACGCCCACGACCTGCAGTAGGTGCAAATAAAGCCGGAAAAATCCCAAGCTTCTATGTGAGACAACAAGATTGCTTTGTAAGCAAATTCTGTCTGGTCATCAATACCTTGTGACAGTTTTGAAGTACTTGGTCTATCCTCAATGATTAAGGTACTCGGTGCTACTCGGGTTATTCGCACTAAGCTAAAATTTATTCATATAAAGGACAGTATGAAATACGCCGCTGCCCACTACTTGTCCACCATGCGCTCCGCACCCGATCCTCTCCATTTTGTCCTTGTACTTGAGCTTTCACTTTTGAAACTGGATTTTTCACTGACCAGCGTTAACTTTCTCGACAAGTTGGCATTTGAAGAATCGCACAAAACAACTGATACTCCTTGACTTTGGACTTTTTTGCTTAGTTCCCCATGTCAATGAGGCAATGAAGTTTACCGTTGAAAAATGCTCAGAAACAGTTGACTGTGCTTGCTTTTTTGTAATCAGGACTTCCTAAACGCATCGGTTGGTGAAGCCGCTCCTGCACTCGAACCCGGACCCGACCAACCAAACGGGATCTAAAACCTGCTTCCACCTCCAACCAAACGGGATCTAAAACCTGCTTCCACCTCCAACCAAACGGGATCTAAAACATGCGTCTCGCCACGCTGATTAAGAAAATGCATGATTTTTAGGGTCTTGCCGATGTCTTGTGCAAAAGTTTTATATAAAAAACGAGTTATATGTGAGTTTTAACTTGGTGACGTTTATGGTAAGTATTTTCACTTCCGGCTTCGGCACTTTTGCATGCATCACACAACCTCAACATGGCCCAAAAACCGCTGAACGCGACTTCTACTGGTTATCGCTTCTATGGTCACCAAATCACATTGAGAGGTCTGTTCAGGGCTCTCCCTGGCAACGCACGGCGGCGACAGCGGACGCCAACTACTCAGGACTAGGGATGGGACTCAAGCCGGAATTGTTTAAACTCGAGCTGGACTCGAGTCTTCAGAGGGGGTCCTGAGTCGGTACTAAGTATTTCACCGCGAGTGGAGTAAACACTGCAGTACTGGGACCAGGGTGACAGGCAGCACGGCTCCAGAGCATCGACATCGTAGCGGTCGGTGGCAGCTGACGGAAAGGTGCGCATGCGCCGCCCGTGCCGACCTGACGCGCACGTCAGCTGTCGCTGCTTAGTGCATTTGCATCAACGTCTGTGAATTGTAGGCGTGAGCAAGAACAGTGTTGTGCTAAGATCTCCACAGCAAATTAGACGTGTGTCTGGCGGCCTGGACGACCTCGGCGTCCCCGATGTCCGCAACCGCGTCGGCAAATCGGGGCGCAAATGGCGCTAATTCTCCGGAATGCCTGCTCTTTATGGACTGCGATGAAGAGCCGCTGTCATTCACGCAGAGGGCGGTGTCTCAGCGCCAGAATGCAGAGTTCCAAGAGACAATCAAGCGCCTCGAGGATCTGGCGCGAGCGGGGGCAAAAATCTGCACCAATGACGACGTCGGCGTCACTCTCACCACGACCAAGGTTGTGGCGCCAGTTGCCAGCGTCCCATCGACAACGAGCACTGGAGCTGTCTCAAGTGTCGCTGCCAACGCAGGTGCCAATGCCGTCACTGGTGGCGGTGCCCGCGCTGGTGCCGGTGCCCGCGCTGGCGCCACTGGTGACGCTACGGGTGCCGGAGCCAGTGTCGGAGCCGCAGCCAGCGGAAGTGGCGCTGGGACCAACACCACTTCTGGCAATACCACCCGGCTAGCGACGCAGTCGACTTCCTCCTATAGGGAAGTTGCTCTAAAATTGAGACTAATACTCCAAACCAGTAGAAGTGTTTGTAACTGACCTGACTGTTGAGTTAGTCATGAATTTGTGCAAAACTGCCACATTTGAGTTGTCTCCAAAGACAAATCCATTTGATTGCTCGATAAGAATGCTTTCCAAACAGCCAAGAAATCCGCTGAAAATTTGAAAAAGTCATCATTTTCTGTCCAAGAAGATGAAAGGCAAGGGGTGGGAGGAAGGGAGCAGGGGATTAGTCTCAATTTAGTTCCACACGCTTGTGCAGATTGCTCATGGACCCAAAGACAGGACGGATTTTGGGCACGATCAATACTCCGACAGCGCAGCAAACACCAAGACCTATCCCGGTTGTGAGACCGATTGTGCCATCGCCGGTGCCGCCCGGAAATCTGGTCCCCGTGGCGAGAACTGTGACGCCGATGAGAATCTCCGGCACCCGGACAATTTATCCCTCGTCAGCGGCGCGGATCACTGCACGAGTGCGCTCTGCGCCGGAGCCGCCGCCTCCGCCGCCACCGGCAAAGAGAGCCAATCAGGAGCCTCCGAAGCCTTCGAAGCCCGAAGTCGTCGATCTCACCAGGTGCGGCTTGGCTTGCGTGTGCATTAGTGGTGGTGGTTGGGGCGATGCAAGGTTCGCGACCGGGGCAGGATGTTCAAAGTGTCCATTTTCAAATTGGAGCAAGCGAGTTTTGACCTTTTCATGTTGAAGGATGCTTTCACACCAATGACCACCACTTTGAGCACTTGATAAAGATACAATGGTCATTCTTTGACGTAAGGATACAACCACTTTAATATTTGTGGTCCGATTTGCAGAATTCTTACTGCAGCCGTAATTTTCAAACTATTTCCAATGAGCTGGGTTACTTAATAGTGCATCATAGCCAGGCTGGGCAAAAAAGTCCACGCATGTGAGGTTACTTTTGGTCCATTCTGCCCAAGTTGTAAGAAAAATCCCTTAGAGAAAGGTGAGTGGTAGAATTATTCCTGACTAAATCTAACTCACCTTATATTGCAGCTCCAGGAACAGTTTTTACATCGTTAGAAAGCTTAGAACCTCAGTAATTAAAGTTGCTTACTTCAATTTTTGGCAAATTGCATGTAAACTGCAGCGTCAGCCATTTTGTCTGTGTACTTCATATGTATCCGAGACGCGTGAGTGATGTTGTGCGGGTGAGACCTATTTTGTTGCACAAGTCAACTTCCAGATCCTCGTCCAATGTCGAGCGTGGCCGCTTTGCCCTTCTCACCGTTCAGCCGAAACCTCTGAAGGCCTCGGTGCAGCCAGCATCAAAGAGGACCGAACTGGACACCAAAGTCAAGCAGGTGAGAATACAGATATATCGGAAATTTTGCCGACTTCATCCAGATCAGTAGCAAATAGAGATATTTAGGCAAATAAAATTTATATAAGATATGCAACATGGGAGGTGATCATTAGATCTTTGCACCACTCGGGCCCCGATGCAAATAAAAGATGATGGCCCAATGATCACTGAGTGATAGTCGAACTACAGCCTGTGTCCGGAATACAGCAGTAAGGTCATTGTCATGGCCCTCACTTATCCCGGGTCTACCATGCTTATAGTGCTGAAGGAATGGCCAAGATGTAGCCTCACCAGTCCATGGATGAACAGTAGAAGGATGGCAGATTATTCAGTGAAAATTCCGGACGTACGTACTGGGTGTTCATACTCAAACGGGACACAGATGAGAACATTCGGGCCAGACCGAGTCCGCACTCTCTGTCGTGCCGTTCGGGCTAAGAGGACAGGGTGTTGCTGACTCGAAAGACGTAGCAAATATGCGAGGATCGCACCCATTTGAGAGATGATGAAGATATCTAATAGAACGGTTTTTCTCCTCCCCAGCTGTTGGTGCTGCCTCCTGCGAAGTTAACAGAGTGGCTGATGCAGCAGGGTCTGTTGCTGTCAGAACAGTTTGAGTCGGTGGGACCCGATGGAGTCCAAAAACAGAAGCTTAAGTTGGCCATGCACTCAGACACGGCCAAGTTTCCCAACTCTGGTGGCTACGTGTGGGTCAACGAGAGACAACAGTCCAAATTTGTGTCCGTCTTCAAGGGCTCCATCTTCGAGATGAACGGGAGCTCCCCCGCCGTCATCCTCAAGCTTATGTATCACTGGGCATGCCAAACGAACGTCAAGGTGAGGACGGCGTGACAGACGCACAGCTGCCACCACTTTGGGCCTGATGGAGCTTATTTTTAGTTATCGTAGTATTTAATCTTAGGCAGACTAGTGCCGGAAGTTGAAGGCCCTAACATTGCCTATGTCTAAGGCAGTCCCATAGGCTGCTTCTATTGTATGTGAGTGTTTCAAAGAAGGAAGAAGCTTGAGCTCCACACAGAAGAAGATTGCAAGGTCATGAGGATTGTCATCTGAGTTTAAAAAGTGACTACTTCTAGAACGTGGTGGATTGGGTGAAGGTCAACCAGATGGTGATCAACCAAGTGTACACGTGCTTTCGGGCTGTGACCGTCGCCTCCGTGCAGGAGGAGGTTGTGAACCTTGGGTCCAGCAGAAGTCCAGTGGAAATTGGGCTAGTCTCGCTGGGGACGACTTCAGCAGATGGCACCAAACGTGAGGTAACTTATTAATTGTTGAGAAAGCCTCTCCGGTCATGCACATCTGCAGAAACTTATGCTGAAAGGCTAAAAGTACAGAATCTGCTGATTATGCCTAGTACCTTTAGTGCATTTATCCTAAAACAGTGCAAGGAAAACTCTGTATTTTCAGCCCTGACCTTGACCCTTGCCTTTACAAACGTTTTGAATCATGATCTTTAAACCTCTCTCGTCGTCTGCACTCTTAGGCATGAAGTCCTTGCGCCTTTGCTGTCCCCTGAGTGTTACAGAGCATGATCGACAAGAAGGTCAGGGAGCTCTCTCAGTAATGACCAAGTCTGTCACAGGTTCGTGTGGAGGTCTTGGGCGTGCTTGAAAGAAGCAGCGGGAAGATTCGCCTGCGTGCTAACGAGCCCCGGAAGCGCCAGAGTGACCGGTTTGCCCACATATTTGCACCGCTCAAGATCTGGGTGAGCAAGAACGCCAAGATCATCATCGACAACTCAGTAGACAAGGAGAAGCTCAAGGCCATGGGATTTCCCCACGTCGTCAGAGGAGTCCCGCACAAAGATTCAAATGCAAAGGTCATGGAATACCTCAAGAAGGTGGTGCCTAAGATGTTCCAGGTAAGGTGAATTGATGTAACGTTAAACGCTGGCTGTCAGTGGTGACTGATGAGTCATGTCCGTTGACTATGTGAGTCACATGGCCTGAAGCCATGGACTCTTTAATGATGTCTCTTCTTGTTTCGTCCAGAACACGTTGTCCAGCCTGAGCCCTGAGCGAATTCAGGAGTTCCTGGACGAGCTGTCTTTCCGGGAGTGCTTAGGCAACTTCCACCTGGCGGCGTTCGATGCTCTGGTTTCTCGCCTGGCCACACAAACGGCATTTGCAGCCAACAGCGGCAGCAAGGGGCTCCTCAAGCGGTTCAGGCTCATCGGTGACAATCCGTTCAATGACTGGAGGATCAACCAGCTGCAGCCTGAGTCACCAGTGAGTGACATTGATCTGTCAATAGCAGTGATAATATATTTTGTTTTGTTATGCTCACAACCACTTAACAGTTTGAGGTCCTTTTTAGCCGGTTGGGATCGATGCGCTTCCGCTAAGCCTCCGGACAGTTGATCCTCCTGCCTCACGCAACGCCTACGACTCAGGCGAACCAGAGAAGGTGCTCCGGGTCAGCAACAGGGGAATGGTCAAGTTGGAAAAGTATTACTACTCAACACTGCCGGGTGACTCACAGGTGAGGTTGGAAGCTGCTGCAAAATCTGCAGCAGTTTTTGTAGCTTGAACCCGTAATCCTAACTGGAGCAATCTTTTAGCATAAGTTAAGCCCTATTTGAAGGCAAATATAATCTTCATTGGCAAAAACACTTTGTTTTATGACAACCAATTCCAATCTCAACAGTTGTTGTCGCGTAGACAATAAAGATCAGTCGAGCTTTTGGTTCCAGGCCACTGATTCAGAACATTTAGAAGATTTACATGGCCGTTGAGAAATGACTGTCTATTTCTTTCTTGTCCAGGTATACATGACTACTGTGTAGTAGGCGCGCGACATCCGAGTTAAAATTCTTTTCCAGGTCTTGCGAGGTGAGTTCAAGGCCGACATGGCCTTCAAGTGCCACCTCTGCCGCAAGGTTTACATGAACAACGTCGAGTTTATGAAGCACCTGAGCCTGCATGTGGAGAGCGACCGCGCCAGTGCAGTTGACCTCTCCGATCTTTGCCAGTGCAAGTATTGCTTCAGGGACTTCGACACCCCCTTCGCCATGCAAAATCACCTCGAGGAGGCGCACTGGAAGAAGGGGTTTGACCACATATGTAGGATCTGCGAAATGGGCTTCAAGGTGAGGCAACTTCCGACAGTACCGTGCAAGTCAGCAAGAGTGCGATGGAGAAAACCAGGAGCTGTCCACTCTTTTGCATGCGTTCTACATACATATGTATTCTGTATCTCTGTTACCTTTGTGCAGACTACCAGTGCACTGACCTCACACATGAATACCTACCACGTGGCTGCTGAGATGCCCTACGGATGCAACATTTGTGGCTTCAGGTGCTCGTTTCACAAAGACATCATCGACCACTTTCAGGTGAGACTTCATCACGTCACCTCCACCAGGCCTCTAGACCATGGCCCCGTTTACCTCGGTCCTGCTGACTGGGCCGACCCTTCCCACAATCATTTTAAGTTTCTCGAGTTAAGGGACGAAGTTATGATATCCTCTACTTATGAGAGAAACCATTTCTTAAAGATTTCTGCCTAAAAATGATAAGTGGCTAAATCTAATATAGTTACGGATTGGCACTGTTGTAGTATGTGAGACAGTGGAAATCCAGTCAGTTGCTTAACATTTGTGGCTTTTCCTGCGGACCTTCTGGTCCTTTTGCACTCTTTGACTCTCACTGTATGAGACGTCTTGAACGTGTGCAACTTGCACCCAGACCAAAAAGGTGAGGACATTCTCATTGTTTTTGTAGGAAGTTCATGATCGCACAGACAAACTTCAGTGCCCTCGTTGCCTGCGGACATTCTCGCTGTTCAACTCGTCCGGTTACAACGCGAACATCGCGAGTTCGTTCGTCAACCATCTGCAGGGACATCAGGACCGCAAGAGCCAGTGCAGAAAGTGCGTCCTCAGTTTCATAAGCGACAAGGAGACGAAGGCGCACGTAGAAAAGGACCACGTTACATATAAAAGCATTGCAGGTATGCGGAGATTTGCATGTGGGATTCGCATGGGAAACTTGGGCAATTTGGTCGCCATACCCTTACATACACTGAAGGACGAAACTCCTTGATCCTGACTGAAGAGAGCAACGTGCCCATGACCCCCAACCTTTGCTCCTTCTTCTTCAGATGTGGAAGAGTACACATATGCTCCAGGAGAGGAGGGCTTGGAGATAATCCGGCCGAGCGAGCCGCACTTGCGGACGGCATCCTCTCGGCGCACTGTGGCGCAGCAGCAGCAATCGGCGTTCGCGGCGCAAAACCTGGAGGACATCTGCTTCTACGACACAAATGACAGCGATGAGTGCGGAGAGTGCGGCAAGAAAATGTCCATGAAGCATCACTACCCGTGAGTGGAATGAATTCATGCCTGTGTGTTTGAATGAGGGTGGAAAGTTACCCTCAAGAAAGCTCTTGCTTCACTTCAGATATGTCATGGCCCGTACTGGGGTTGTAAGGGGCGCCCAAACCAGTACCCATTACTGGATACCCAAATTATTTTTGCCACCCACACCAGTACTCATGTCCTGGGATGATGACCCGGACTGTCTGTACCAGTACCTGCGAGCATCAAATAGGGCATCTATTGCCACAACCATTCAATACAGGGCACTCGTACCTGTGACCGAGTGCACCTGGCTCAAGTACCCCGTTACACTCCGAGTCTGGACTAATTGCCCCTTGATCCTTTCTAGCGCTTACCTGTGCTGCATCAAGTGCCGTTACTCAACGTGCTGTTCCAAGGCCATGTCGGTCCACGTCAGCATCTTCCACGGGACCAAGAACCCCACGCCGGTCTTTGAGCTGGGTGAGCCGTGCATCCAAGCCAAGGACATGTTCTGCTGCTGTGGGTTCTACACCAAGTCAGGAAACAAAATGGGTACGCCTTGCACTAGTCTTTGGAATCCACCAAGCCCAGGAGGTCGTTTCAGCCTTCCTGACAGACCGACCTTGACGAGTACTGTAGGGACTTTTTTCTACTTTCAGCGAAACACCTTGCCACGAATGGCTGCCAGTCGGCGTACCCAGACGCCCAGAGTGCTAAGAATGCGGCGCGGGAGATCCCTTCGGCGTCGTTCGCCCCGCTTGTCTCACTGGAGGAGGAAGATGGGGAGATCGAGTCCTTCGACCCAAACGTCGTCATGGCCCAAGCATACACAAAGAAGAAGGACAGCAAGGTCGACAAAGGACACCAGCAGGAGGAGGGGCCCTTGGCCTTCTTGGGCCTTGCCAGGAAGAACAACGAAAAGGAAGACGATATGAAAATGACCTAAAATGGCTTTAAGTGTAGAACTCGCTGTTGATCGTTTCACACTTGCTCGTGTGGTAGCGGCAAGACCTGATTGTGTCGTGATGCAACGCAGCAGCGCGGCCAAGTCTTCCAGGGTCGATGTCGCCATCATCGGGATGGAGACGAGCAGAAGCTGCTTGGATCACCACTGGACGACGCATAGTGAAGCAAGAAATTGCACCCCGACCTCACGTTATTGACGATTGAACGTATAAAACGAAACGAAGAAAACCTCCACAACATTTAGGCAATTCAATGTTTTAACGTAGAATCTAGATCAGTGGCAAATAGACGGTGACGAAAAGTCCCGCAGGGAACAGTGCGATGATGAACTAAAAACTTACTAAAAATGTAAGTCAGACAGTCAAGCTATGTAATATGAATACATGAAAATGTTGAAACACTTAATTTAAAGATATTAAGCCGCACATCAGACATGGGACCTGTTCTGGCTGATCTGCAGCTTCATGTCTGAGGTGTTCACGAGCTTTGATGTGCAGGCCAGAAGAAGATGGCGAGTTGAATATTGCACCATGTCAGGTATGCTTTTGTCTAAGGAAGACATTTTCAAGGTTACACTCGATTGCCAAAGTCATGCATGCCTCCAAGGACATATTCGTGTTCTCCAACGCTTTCCAGCTGGACCAAAATGGTACAAATGCGCTGTGTTAAAGGCTCGACTTGTGGTGGTAAAATTGGTCGGCTACTTCTGGAGCGTGACTTCAGGTGTCCTGGAACTCTCGGCATCTTAGACAATTGTTACATCTTTCTTCGGAGTGTTTTACAGTGCGCATCAAAAGTTGTGTCTTATCAGTCTCACATGAAGTTATTTAAAATGATGACATCATTTCTTGAAACATGCAAAAAACGTGACAGTATAATTCATCTAGTATTGAGTAATTTCATTGCTAAAGTTTCCAAGTGACTGAGTAACTGCCACTCGCCAACGATCGATCGGTGTTAGGTTTGTCTGTCTTGCATAAAATGTGTAATAAAAGACGTACTTTTTAACTGTTTTCAAGCTTGCTGCTGCTTAAATCTCCAACCGACATAAACCTTCTTGAACTTGTCAAAGCCAGACAGGACCCCCGCCCCCGCCACTCCCCTCACGATGTTCACGCCAGCACCTTTGAACAGCGCCCGCCAGCCCTCGTCCTTGAGCACATGGGCGAGGCAGTCCAAGCTGCCCCTGTATTTGACCTTCTCGCCCGAGGTCATCATCATGCGCCTCTTGATGGTGTCAATTGGATACGCCACGAGGCCGGACGTGATGGTCACGCCCCAACCCAGGAAGAACGTGGACAACCACTGAAACAAACGCATTTGCAAGGCCGAAATATGATAAAGATGAACAAAAGCAAAAAATTACCGCCCAGACTGAAATGACGTCGAATTCATTCATGACTGTGACCATCCTAACCCATTAGCTCAGTAGCTTAATACTTGTACCACCAAAGCAGGGTCCAAGTAGTTGAAGCCTTCCAATGATTCGACGGCACCAGCATGCTGGTTCTGGACCACGATGGTAACACTGATAACTTCTCCAGACCCGATACATGACGGGCCATTCTCACCATAGGGATGAGTTTGCCAGAAACCGAACCTTGCCTGGAGGTCAAGCAAATCCCAACTGACTCAAACCTCCCCGACCGAAGAGCGGCAAGGAGAGAGAAGTGATTTGAAGTCACCCTTGACCACCCAAAGTCAGTCAGGTTGCAACCACTTCAACAGATCCAACTACCAACTAAGTGAAAGGTCCAACTGTCCAACTGAGGTTCGGCCTTCACCTTCCCCCACCCCCGCTTGCTTTTCTTTGGCCTCCTCAACCTGAGCCATGAAATAGAACTTCTGTGTTGCTGCCAACCCTGTGGGTCTTTTCTGAATATGACTTTTAAGATCTTTCGGCCTTGCAAATCCTCCCTGTGGATTCTCACTGAGCAGAATGGGCTTGAGGGAGTCATAGAGCCCAAAGTAGAGCCCACGGTAGATGAAGATGCAGATGCAGCTGACAACAAAGCCCCGGTAGAGGCCTCGGATACCGTCGCTGCGAAGGGTCTTGATGTAAACATCCACAATTCCATTGAACTGACGCTGGCCAGATCCGACACCCCTAAAGGAAATAGAAACGCAATTCATTACTTCAGTAATGTTCAATCCTTTGGGACTCAATTGCTTATTGACACAGGTGAGAAATCTCACACTTCAGCGCCATCTCAATGCTTATATAGCTGGGGAGTCACAAGCAAGCACAAGGATGTCCACTATGTCCTCATCACAGCAGTGGGACAAAACCAAATTCAATGCCCTCTACAGAAAGTTTTAGGTCATCTTTTTGTCTTTTTTACCAAATGTACCTATTAGTATCTATCTAATAGTCCCTAATGCAGGTTTATAGGGTTCCGACGATGATTGACGGGACCACTGCTTACCTCCTGGCATCTGTGGCCAACCGAGTTCTGGTGTAGTCGATGGACTGGACGAAGAGGAGTGAGAGGGAACCGGCGCAGCCGCCACTCAGGATATTCTTGGCGAACTTTTCCCTGTGGCTCGCTTTCTTGGAGATGCGGAATGCGCTCTGGATCTGGAATTGGAAGACTGCAATCACTACGAGCGGTTCCCCTTGCCTGCTGGGATTGACGGAGTCGTGTTTGATCATTCTTTTAGCGATTGTTTTGTATAGCTTCATCCAATCACCAGGGTGATTATATTGAAGAATGACTGAGGTCAACAAGCACTTGCACTTCAGTAACGTTGAAAGACTCCTGGGGCATGGCATAAGACTTCTTCCGTGATTGACAAGCGGAACCCAACAAAGACCGATCCAGCAAGGAGTAACCCACTCAGGAACAACAGCCGGGATTCCCTCAGGGCAGGGCGTCAAAACTGTCTGGTCACTGAGTGAAAGTTTGCAGTGACCTCTAACCCTTTTTGTCGGCAATGTCTCTCTTGACACAGCTTTGCACGGTTCTTCTCACTCGTTATGCACTATGGAGGACATGAGGATCAGAGGTCGAGATGGAGAGGTGGATCGAACCATGTACACGTCAGAATCTCCTTCACTTTCCTTTCTGAATGGACTTGCTCCAAGGAAAGGTCCACGTGATTCCATATGGACCGGGAACCAGCACGCTGGATGAGGCCTGATTCTTACCTGGTCCTTGAAGGCGAAGTTAAGCGCTTGTTGCGGGAAGTATCTGATGACGCTGGCGAGATTGCCCCTCCAGAAGCTGAGGACCCCTTCGTTCCTCAGGGTCGTGAGGGCGCAGTCGCGGACACCGTTGAACGGACTGGCCAGCTTTTTCTGCTTGATCAGTTCGTTTTGGTTCTGGAGCAGCAATTTGACACGTTCGATGGGCGCCGCGCTCGTCTTGGAGATGGCGGCTGCGATCCCGGACAAGAAGAAGCTCTCCGTGAAGCCCAGGTTGAGGTTATTCTTCGAAGAAGGCATTGCGACTGCCGCCAAAACCGAGGGAAAGAGAAATTTAGTACAAAAGTGTCAGAAGCTGAAGCAGCATCGTTAGAAACTTTGGCGCGCTCTGCGTCGGTCTCACAACATGAGAAGGATCCTGTTGATTCTGAATGTGTAGCCAACCATGCTAAAGCTCAGGGTCGTTACAGACACACCTCAGCGCAAGTAGATAGAGAACAGATCCATATGTATCTCGAGTATGTATATGCAGAACAGAAACATACGTATCTAGAGTTGTATGCAGAGAACAGGCGCATATGTATCTCGAGTTATATATAGAGAACAGACACATATGTATCTCGAGTATGTATATACAGTACAGATACATTCGCATCTAGAGTTGCATGCAGAGAACAGGCGCATATGTATCTCGAGTTATATATAGAGAACAGACACATATGTATCTCGAGTATGTATATACAGTACAGATACATTCGTATCTAGAGTTGCATGCAGAGAACAGGCGCATATGTATCTCAAGTTATATACAGAGGACAGATACATATGGATCTCGAGTTATATACGGAGAACAGATACATATGGATCTCGAGTATGTATATACAGTACAGATACATACGTATCTAGAGTTGTATGCAGAGAACAGATATGTATATGTATCTCGAGTATGTATGTACAGTACAGACACATATGTATCTAGCGTATGTTTCTAGAGAACTGTGCATATGTGTCGGACTTCGGTGTCTTCTCCGCAATCTGCTGCGGATGAGCGAGGCTTTTGCATGGAAACATACGGTTTATTTGCGTCAGCTGCACCACTTCCGCTGAGCAAAATTCGCATTATGCAATGTGCGCAAGATGAATGAAACATTGTCCCTACCTGCGGAATCACCACTTCATCCGGACATGACTGAGGCAGCCTCGTTGGTGGGAGTCGTGGACGCGCCGACGATCGGCGACCGACTGGAGGAGGAAGTCTCCCCTCCCCTTGGAGCTGGCGCTGCACTGGAAAACACCAAGGGTCTTGCAGCACTTATTGATGCAGCCAAACAGCCCCAGAAAAGGTCAGCATCAAGGCTGACTCGGTCGGCTAAGTGGCTTCTTCGTCCCGGGGCCTTTTCACCCCGGTTTTTGCGGCTCACACTGTACGATCGGACGTGCACTGGTGATTGCGCAAAACTCCTTTTAAAGTGCAAATTTGCAGCCAAAGAAAAAAGAAAAAATGCATGCGAAGGACACGTCAAATCGTCGTCGTCATGGTCCGCTACTCTTAGTCGGTCGGAGCAATAAATATTTTCGCATTATTTAATGCCGAATCACACAACACTGCCGTGAGTATCCTTGTGGCAGAGAAAAACAAAGGCGCAGCAAGAGCTCTGACGTGCGTGATGACACACGTGTCTCCTCAGGAGTTGCCCCTGATCACCCTAAGCTTCCTCTGAGTCACAGACAAGAGAAAGACTGGCAAAAAATGCCACAACTTTTTGGTGCAAAAACCTCTCAAGACGTTCAAGAATGGGTGTGTCAAAGTTTCTTACCTTTTTTGACCTAGTCAAGATCTCCCCTTGGACTGAGCCAAAGAAAGTGCCGATGACACCGACAGGTAGTGAATACAATAGGGATGGATAGGGAGTCGGGGCTGGGAGGGATTTGACACGGAGAAAAACTCATTGTTCTTTTTTGCTACATCTCCAGTCTGGCTTCAGCTCCTTCAGACGTCTGGAGAGTCGAGATCCTTGATCAAGTCTGGGTGGTTGAAGCGGCACAAGGGGCTGAAGGCACCGGTGGACGCAGACGTGCGGCTCGGACACACGCGAGTCGAGCTCAACTCGAGCCCATCTAGGCCTAACCTGCGTTGTAGCAGCGGCACTTCAGGAAGAGGGGAAGTAAAGAGAAAGAGAGCTTTGTAGGGCTTGTGCGATTCGAATACTTGGGTGAAATCGCGAATCACTGTGCAATCGCAGAGGGTGTTTTGTCGTGGTATTCACTAGTTTACAACAGCATGAATATTTTGGAAAAGACCACGGAATACAACGGACCAAGGAATGTAGTCCAAGGAATTCTCTGCATGCAAATCACTCTGTGGAATGGGAATGACTTCAGTCCATTCTGTTGGTGGCACCTTCGACTCGAGTGACTCGACTTGATCGAATCGAGTCAGCACCACAAAGCACCGATCGACGAGACCTCAGAGATCTTGATAAGGGCCTACGCGCCGGGAAAAAAGTCTTCTTGCCACGCGCACGCGCACGAGAGGGACCGCGGTGAAAAGTCGTCACGCAACCTAGTCATGTGCAGCAGTAATAAACTCACCCTGCAGACGAAGTCAGTGATGTGGAGCGCACAAAACCTTTCTTGCAGTCATTCCAAGACGCCTCCGAGTCAATATCACGCGTCTCAAACCTAGATGGTCAAATTTTGAACGCTCCATAAGCACACCTGGATGGAGTTGGAAATGGTTTCCATGGCGTGCCACAGACAGAGCCTGAACACTGCCTCGGTGCATTTGGCCTGACAGTGCCAGGGATCCTTCACGAGGTGACAAATGTCCCTGTGACTCCTCACACCAAGAGATGAAATCAGACCTTATGCAATTTTTTAAATACAACTGTCAAAAAAAAAAAAAATAGCGTGGACTGAAAAAAAAACAATTGTGCAATGTGAAACTGGCGCCAAATTCAAAAGAGAAACCACTGGTGACAAGGAAGGAGGGGAGCAACGGAATGGTTGTCACCCACGTTTGCACCCTCAACATGATGATGAATTTGGCCAGTTCGTCGGGAATCCGATCAATTCAAAGTTATTCACGCCCTGGGCCGTTGCGCTCCAACTCCTAGCTCAGGGTCTCCATGCTCACAAAGATGTGTCTGGATATGGAGATGGAGCAACTTCCAACAGCATCTCCAACGTCAGAATGGAGACCCTGCCCCAAAAGCTCCTCATGTTTTCATGTACCCTGGAAGAAGCATGACTGAAGAACCGCGGTGCGTATCGAACAAAGGACCATGGAGCGCATCATTGGGACTCCCTGCACAATACTGTGAAACTTTGACAGGACTCACAAGTGTCACAGCGCTGTACGCGTCTGGGAACTGTCATTGCATTGAGGAAAGTGCAATTTTGCAGACTTGCAGCTGTCTTTAGTTTTGACAGAGCAGCAGCACCTGTCTCATTCCTCACGCCCTATTACAAAACACAGTGTGTAACGCAAATACAGCTCCGCCTCACTGTAGAGCAAAGTCCTGGTGTCTGTGTAGATTGCTTAGACCGATTCTGCACTGACGAAATGTATTCCATTTCCTTCAGTTTGATCTGCAAAATGCAGCCGAGTCGATCGTGAACATGCGAAGATTGTTCTCCGCCACGAGCAGGCCCCCCATTTGACACCCCAGTGGGTCAGGTTGACCTGTCCCCCTTGGTGCGCAAGCATGCCAAAGTCGTGCGTTCGTGGGTGGAGGTTGCAAAGGTTCGGTGACAACGCAGAGGTTGCAGATGTTCAAGCGTCAGCACAGTGGATTCTCCATTTAACAGTAACTTTGGGGTGATTGACCGTATCGTTAAAGCAAGAATTCACTGTAGTGGACGCAGAGTCTGAAGTGAAGATGAGTTAGAAAGGCAAAGCGTGAGCAGGCAGTACTCACACCTGGCGCCAGTGTTCTGGACGAGGCCGGACGAGCCCGGACGTCAGGAGGTGCGACGACCACCCTCGCTGTCGCCGCCGTGAAGACCTTGCATCACTCCTGGTCTAAAATGCGAGCAATGTCTCCTTTGCTCATATATGGAAGGCTGGATTCTCGCTCAATGGCGGCATTCTGCGAGGCGCGGAGGTCCGTTTAGGAATGTGGAGTCGCCTTGACGCCGTTGGAGACGCTGTGGTGGTCCGAGTCACTCCGCGCCGTGTTGATGTCGCCGTCGCAGTGTCGGATTCTCCTTATCTTTTTTGAGTCGCGGAACCGTTGCAATCATGAATGCACGGCTTTGGCTACTTGAGCGTGTTGACACGAGGTGTACAATGGGGAGCTACAAATGATTTTAGTCCATTTCATCACCTTTGACCCCCTCCAAAAGCTAAGATGCGCTCAGTCAAATTCCAAAATTTTCATTTTTTGACCTAGCCCAATGTACATATTCAAAATTCCGCCTCAACACGTCTCAGGACAGCGTATGATGTCTTGCTCCTGGAAATCCCAAACGGCCACGACTGTAGTGTTCTGACCCGCACTAGTTGGGTCTGCAGCAGATCTGTGTCTCACACTGAAGGCAGAACCTCAGGCAGTCCACAGTCGTCTCCTCGGTGACGATGCCCCTTTGACCCTTGTTATTTTTCACAAAAGGCTCAAAGTCTACTTTCATTTAAACCATGACTTGAACCTCTGGCCTCTCGTTTTTTACGCCACATGGCTTCAATGTGCACTTGTTTGTGTAGACGTTTTGCTTTCGTTATTCTTATCATAAGGAA
>JAAUXU010124556.1_pt1 | contig 47787 bp, 45 predicted proteins | sample 7278151 | NCBI WGS metagenome assembly JAAUXU01 (sample SAMN14350113, study PRJNA611818) | marine sediment metagenome | isolation source: surface marine sediment (1.8m) | place: French Polynesia: Moorea | collected 2018-08
AGCATGATGAAGCTAATTTCGTACCAGCCCAAAGTTGCTCGTCCCTTGGCCATTTTTGTTTACACACCTTGCACGCGAGTGGCTTCGATCACGCAACCTATTTATTGCTGTCGGAGGAGTCATTTCAGCTTTATTTTACTGGCTGTAATTTCCCATTTTTTTAATTTGGGTCTCTCCCGCCCGCTGTTAATGGGCAGAGGGACCCAAAAAAGTAGGCGATGCCCAAATTTATGACAAACTGAACACGGAGAACGGTTAAGTGCCTATAATTACAGGCACACGCGCACTCACACGGCAAACGGTAGCTGTTTAGCAGACAAGTTTAGTTTCTTCGTTGTTTTTCTCTCGTTGGTTTTTGTTTTTTCAACCTCACATTTGAGACTGCTTCTAAGCTTAGTCAAGGACCCAAATTTGGTGTTGCTTGAGGCTCACGAGCAGTCCTTCAAAGGCCTTTGGCCTTGCCATTCTTACTCGACAGCTGTCACCAGGTCTGAACGCAGCCTTAAAGGCCGCGCCATCCCTGACATGCACGACGAGTCCCTGATAACTCAGCCTTTTTCTCCAACAAGAACAGCTCTGACCACTTCATGGACGCACGTTTTGTGTCTGACCGAGCATATGCGTGAGCATGCGCGTGCGCAAGTGCGTGCAAATGAGAGGGCAAATTTGTGTCTCTATTTGTTTGTGCATGCGTGCGTGCGTGCGTGTGTGCACAGGTGTCTGCTGCATCTTTCCTGTAATTGCAGGCGAGGACGAGGAAGAAGCAGCGAGGAGAGCGTAAGATGACCACCAAATTGCGAGTTCACCCCGCAATTATTCAGCGCTTGCTGTAAACCCCCCTCTTACCCTCCCCTTCAGAGAAATGAGCTGTCACGAGGGAGCGGAGGCGTCTGTTTGTTTGTACGTCTTTTTGTCCGTTGGCAGAAAAAGGGAGAGGGAGATCTCCGTGCAGATCTGCACCCCTTTTGTTCCCTCACACAGACACCCGCCGAGCACATGGAGATCTGCATGCAAATCTGCTCAGTCTGCTTCTGCTCCTGTCAGGGTGAAGAGCTCTTGAGAGATGTTGTAAAGTGAGCTAAAGGTTGTTTGCCCCTGCCCATCTGTTGATCCAAATGATGTTTCCCCCCCCCCTCCTCCTCCTCCCCAAGATCTCCACCGACAAGGGGGAGAGACTCATACGCGAGCACAGGAGGGGCCGAGCTGACTCCCACTGCTAACGTCGTCGCGTTCCCTGGCCCCCAGGTCTGGTCCCCTCCCCCCCCCCGCACCTTCCCCCCCGAGTTCACCCCCGCCACGAGTGGGTAGACCGTGCATAATGGGTCTCCCCTTTTCCGTTTTTCGGCAAATCATCGAGGGGTTGTTGCAACCAAGGTAAACACATCAATTACCAGAGAAGAGAGAGCTGAACACGTCCACAGCAGGAGGCAAACTGAGATCACGTCAATTCTTCTCACATTTGTCTCCCCCATTTTTTTTGCCCTCCTTCTAGGAATTTTTGGCTCTAATTTATGGGTGTAATTATGCCAGTCCTGCTTTGCCTAATTGTGGCTAAATAATGGGCGTCGAGGCCGGATATTTATTGCGGATTCACCTGTTGGTGACTGCGACTGGGGGGGTTCGTACGAGCCAGCCCGGGTGACAAACATATTGTGCAAGATAACGCTTGTTTTGCTTTGCTCCTGTTTGCCACAACCACAAAAATGGGAGATCCTCAACTCAGATTTTGTCACAGATCCTCGTAAATCAGGTTAGAGATTTCCCACTTCTTCTTGGGATTTCGTGGCTGCGGCAACAGCTGACCACAGGTGCGTGGTCGGGGGGACGGACGGCGACGAGATGGCGGCAAGCCCCGCCCAAGCCCCCTCCCTCAGCACACTCGTCCAAGCCTCGTGGTAAAACTGCACTATCTCTCGGCTTTACAACCTCCCTCTCCCTTAATATTGCACCACTTTACCTCTGCCACTAGAAGATGACGGTCTGGATGACCCTCCAATAACAAAGTATATTTAAATGTTTATTGCAGCTTTAGAGGATGAATCCCCATCAGTCTTCTTGAAGACCCCCCTGTAGCAACCCCTTCCCCCACCCCCAAACACAGGTTGACTGCCCCCTCTCCCCCCCCCCCCTACTGCCCACGTCAGTACTTGGAAGAAGCTTTCACGGTTCTTGATGCTTCTTACTGATGGTCTTCATTAAATTACTGTTGCTGTCTGCGTGTCTGGAACCAATTGCGTGCGCGTGCGTGTGCTTCGCCTACAGCTGCCCTAATAACGCCTTGGCCGCCGCCACTTTGAAATGCATTTCCGCCCCGACCTCCACCACCTCTTCGTCATTAGAAAAGATGCGCTTAGCAAAGAAAACTTTTGGACGCGGAATCTGGACAGCTCAAGACATCTGGTCCAGCATGAATATGCACATTCATGCATGTATCAACACATGAGTATGCAGTCAACCATCCCAAAGCAGAGAAAAGCATTTGAAGCTAACGCCAGCCACCAAGATTGGACCGAAATTGCTCACTCACTTCTTTCCCATATATTTCTTCGCTACTGGCCCAAATAAAAAAAAAAGGTGAAGAGGCCTCAGAGGTTCCTGCCCTCTGGGCTCTGGTGGGAGAATCACGCGCGCACACGCGCGCACACGCGCGCACACGCGCGCACACACGCGCACGCGCAATCACGCACGCACGCGCGCCTTCTAATCACGAAGACAGCATTTTGACCCCGGGCATTATTAAAGCAGAGAAGAAAAGAAATTGCGGGAAAGACGAGAGCTCTAATTTAATGGCTGCTGAACAAAAGACTGGTAGAGTTGAGGCAATAAATACCCCTGTTTCTCTCCTGGCCGGGCGGGCCGGCCCGGACGGGGTCGGCCCGGCGGACCCGCCGTGGTCCGGCCTGGACCACATTCAGGTCGTTGAGACCCTCCTTGCAGTCGCTAATTTGAAGCATCTAGGGAGAAAATGAGCGAAACCCTAAGCAACGGTTAGGACAGGATGGTTTTTTTTCTGCTTCTCACAGCTGCGGCTTTGGCTGTCGCGGAGACTCCAGAGGTTCTCCTTTTTTGGAGGGTCGAAGTGATTGAACACCTGAGATCTGACGAGTCCGTCGAGTCCGTCGAGTCCACGAGCACAGGATGACTCAAGTCACAAAGGTCTGTTTGTGTCAGCCCGACTCAGTCGATTCGCAGAGGATGCGACGAGGCTGTTATCGAAATTCAGGCCAAGCTCTTAAGGCCCCCCGAGTGACTTTCCACTCACCCTGTATAATATCTTATCTAAAGATTGGATCTGTGGCAAATTGGCTCATTTTCTTTTTGTGCGCACTTTCCCTGACTTTTGGACCACGTGTTGTTGTGGTCTGGCGGGCCGGCCTACCTGGGGGCTGTTTCACGTATCATTAGAGTGGCCTCGGGGCCCTCCCACTTGTACCTGGTGCTGCCGAAGTCGCGGCTGCTGCTGCGGCTGCTGGCAAAGACGACGCCGACGCCATCGTCGCTGCTCCTGCCGACGATGAGAAAATAATGTCTGGGGAAGCGATGACCTCTCACTTGGCCCCCTTTAAAACAGGCCTCCCGCTACACGCACGCACGCACGCACGCACGCTCGCTCGCTCGCTCGCTCGCACGCGCGGCACCCGCAGAGAGAGAGTGTCAAGGTACAGTAGACAACGACAGGTTGCAATTCTATTCACACTCCACAACGTTAGATGCTTAAAGCAACTTTATTGTGTGTTCACGTTGACGCTCACAGTGTGGCAACACTTGGCTCAAGATCTGTTCAGAGTGTTGCCTCACACTCTGTAAATTGGAGATGTTTTTTGCCGTGATCTGTACTATTCTGTCACTTTTTTTAGGGGCCTCCCTCGTCTAAATTATCTTGGAGAAACTTGACCCGGGCGACCTTTGTGTTCAGTGAACTGGGTGATTTAGGGACTCATAACAGGGATTAATAACTTGCTTAATAACTTACTTGGAACAAATGATTTGGAGTATCACAGAACACAAAAAGGTCAGCTGAGAAATCTAGGAGCACATACATGTATTATGACCGTTTGGTCCTGGTCGCATCCTCAAACCTTGGCACAGTGGAGCTGCGGGCTCCAGAGCCATGGTGATTGAGGCCCACACTGTTGCCAGAGAGGCTCCCAAATTTGGCACAGATGTGCCAAATCCAGAACAGCCTGGATGCTGCTGTTCATGCTGTTCAAGTCTGGCATGGGATTGAGTCACATCTCTGCCATCAAGCTCGTACTGAACTTCAATGTATATCTGTCCACTACGGCACAACTTGAGGCATTGATCACGGAGATGATAAGATTGTAGACTTTTAATGTGTTATGGCTGAATGAACCAAACAGTAAACTTTGGTTACCAGCCGGATATTCATTAGCACTTATCTCTGGACACCTTGATGCAGACTGCAAGTTCAGTTCTCACTGCAAAATGCAGCCAATGCAATAATTTGCACACATTGATACATAATGACTGACTTTCTGCATGTCCCATGAATAACCCCAAATCTTTTTTCCCTCCTTGTATGTGCGTGAGAAGAGAGACCGAAAGATCAAAGAACCAATCAACCAAGTAGCTTCATTTGCAATCAGATGAAGAGCCCAATTTTATTCTAATTTCTCCCCCCCCCCCTCCTCTCAATCCCATACCCCGCCCCTCCTCTGTCCCTCGCTTTCACACGCTTTGACGCTTCAAGTGGCCTCTCAGCCAGCGAGCTTAAAGTGCTCGATCGGGCTGGAAATCCAGACGTGTACGCGTATGTATGAGACTATTGCACAATAGCGAATTTTGCGTACAATAGTTACCGTTTTATGAGAGACAAAAATGACCCTTGCTGTTGGCCCCCCCTTGATGGAAAAGTTACACGCACATAAGTACAACACACACACACATATTGGGATCGAAAAAAATGTAACCCCCCCTCCCTTTTTTGGGGTTACAAAGAGCAAAGTTTCACTTCCTAAGTATATGCATTCTCCTTCGGGAGAATCCCCCTTTCCCATTGTTAACGACAGTGGGTTCAGACCCCGGAGGGGGTGGGGGCAGGAGGGGGGAGGGGGAGGGGGGGGCGACTCCCACATCACGTTTTCATCACAGCTCGGAGGGGGAAAAGCCTGAAGAGGAACGAGTCGAACCTTTTTGTTACTTCTCCGCTGCTCGTACCAACTACAGTTGCTGCCTGCAGAAGAAGCTGCTGAGACACCCTGTGCGCGTGCGTGCGCGCGCGCGCGCGTGCCAATTTGGCCTGCAAATACGCCTGGAGCGTGAGAAAAAAAGCCTCCATAGGTAACAGTAGCTTCTGCTCTGCGTGCGTGTGCATGCGTGCGTGCGTGCGCGCGCGTGCGTGCGTGCGTGAGGGTCATGCTAGGACGAGAGCGAGAGAGAAGACAGATGATTTTCTCTAATCGCCCAAAGCCAACCTAAAAAAGTCTTGCTCACTTCCTGCTTCGAGGGCATCAGAAATGAGGCCTTTTGTGTCTGCGCCCCCGTCATAATCGTTGGCCACTGACGAGCCGGAGAGGAGAAATAGGAAACAGCAGGTGGCGAATTCGGTGCTCCGGGCAGAGCGGCGACTTCCCGCCGGCGGCCGCGACCAACGTGGGCTCCGGCAACGAGAGGTGGAGGGCGAACAAGGGGTGAAACCCTGACGAATTCGTGGTCCGCGACTTAGACACGTCGAGTGTTGTTCGTCGTCGTCGCGCCCCAGCTCTATCAACATCTCCGTGCACTGACAAATGCGTCCTTGACGCAGCTTCTGCGTAAGAGTCAACGGATGCACTTTTTACTGCAGATGTGATAAAAATAAGTCAAGGCTGGTTTTGTTGCGTAACCCTTTGCTGCTCTTGACGCAAGCAGCTTTGGAGCGGACAAAGCACACAATTGGTTTTGTTTTGGGGCGTCTCCTTTTACGCATTGGGATTGCGACATCCGATGAAACATCAGAGTTTGCACTAAAGCGCATTTTTTAAGAAGAACTTTTAGGCTTGTCTATTATTTCTTCCTTTTGGCCTCAGTCAACTCCATTTTTAGCTGCAGAGCAAATGTCTCCTGGAGAGCAACAGGAAGTGGGGAGAAGAAATATTTTGTGGCATCGCAGAAGAAAAATGCGCAGAGAAGAAGGACAAATTTTGACAGTGACGCTTTCCCAGAATGTCCAAGCAGCAAAATCCTAATTTCGTGAGCTCACGCACGCACGCACGCACGCACACACATGCTGACATCTCAGACGCTTTGTGAATAAGTCTTCTCTTCTTTTCTCACCCAGAGGCCATTTCAGTGTTTACGTTTTGTGCCACACATGTTGTGCACAGGGTGACGCAAATGATCCGGACCCATGCGCACTTTGTTGTTACACCGAGTTGGTGTCCTCAACGCCGAACTTGGAGACCATGACGAAGACGTTTTGGGCGGGCAGCAAAGTCAATCTGATCCTCGTCATCAGGTGGGCAAATGAGATCACCTCGAGCTTCTGTTCTTTTGTCTTGCAGGCCGTTTTCAAGCCATCGAGACACCAGAAGCTCTTGATCAGGTCCTCCAACGTGGCCAACAGCCTGTCAGAAACGCCGTAGGAGGCGGTGAGGTCGTCCTGGAGGCTGGACGCGGTGTCCCCGACCAAGCACAGCAAGTGCGTGCGGAGCCAAAAAGTGAAAATCAATGCAAAGCTAATTAGTGTCGTCCACCCTGTAAATGCCAACTGTGAACCATCTTTTTGTTGCAGTATCAATCAGCAGGACTCACTGCCAGCCCGTAATTACTGTAATGACTCTGTAATTAATCTGTCATTACCCCAAGACTGCATTTGCATTAAAGAGGCTCTAATTGTTTCACTTTGGGTCTAAAAACGCTTTGATATTGTTAGGAAAGAGGAAGCTCAATTGACAGGCAATCAGTTACGCGCGCGGTTCTGCGCGCGTGCCACAAAGAGGAAGAGAGCGAGAAGAAGAAAGAGTAATGGAAGCGTGAAGAGGAGAGGGGGGGAGGTTGATCACAGTTACACTTGCAGACCCTAATTTACAGTGTGTTTACCAAGTGGGACGTGTCTCAGCCCCCCAGTCCCGGCGACACCCGGACCGGACGCTCACTCTCAGCCACCCTGTAGCTGTCAGGTTTGACGTGGCAGGCGTGTCTGATCCCGGAGTAATGAGCTCCTTAGTTGCTGCTGCTGTTGCTGCTGTTGCTGCTCCTGTCGAGGAGGGAGAGGGGGGAAAAAGTGCAAAAATCCTGGAAGAAGCAGCAGAAGAAGGAGAAGAAGCAGAAATAAATGGCTGCGATTTTGGGATCACAAAGGGCTTAATTGACTTGAAAAGGAGAAGCCTTGATAAATGAATCCTTCTCCTATCAGTAAAACTTGGCAGGAGGGGGGGGGGAAGCACATCAGGCATCATTAGCTCAATCTATTTGTCTCTAAAGTTTAGATTTTTGCTAATACAAAGCTTTCCTTTTATAAATGTGATTTCAAACAAGAGAAAATGGGGCATGAAATCAATGCAATCAATTCGATAGCTCCTGCTTTCCCAGCTTTTTTTGTCCCTGGCAAAAAAAGCTCTATGACTCAAGGAATGGCTCGACATTTGTCAGAATAAATCAAACCGTATTTGCGATAACTCTTATTGGTTGACCATTTTTTGTCTGGCTAGAAGTGGTTTAGGACTGAAGGGGGCCCATTGTTTGGGGCCACGTGGCGTTCATTTTATATTTCAAAGGATGTAACTGCAGGATAATAATTTGTAGCTCCATTGAGAGTGATCCATCACTCCTTTGGATGTTCCATGATTGGATGGCAAGCAAAAAAATGTGTCCTGGCCGGGATTTATAAGTTGTTTTTGCCCTGCATTTGCTTGCTGTGGAGTCTCCAACAGGAGCAGCAGCAGCAGCCATGGAACTGTCAGCGTTCTTTTTGCGAGGGGGGGGGAAGTTTTGCGAGAGCCATGGAGAATTGGCCCCAAAATTGAAATCTCGGCCAAATTTGGGCACCACACGAGACTGTAAACAAGGCTGCTGAAGACCGCAAGTCACAATTGAGCAAAGGACAGCCTGCACATGGGATATGTCAAGCTGGAGAGGGCGCAAGGGCGACCAAAGAAAGGCCACTGAAGGCCGCCAGCAGGCTACAACTTGGATGCCCGTTTTGGCACTGAACCAGCCAGGCCCAATTGGCCAGCATCACCCAACAAAGGAGCTCTGTTTCCTTCATCACGTCCAGGTCGATGGAGACGCTGCCGCAGTCCCCGACAGAGTCCTCTGTCCTTGTTCTCTTGCTCGGGATTAAATTTTAAGCCCTGTCTTCTTCTCTTCCTCCTCCTGTTCTTTGTTGTCTGCCTGCACACGTGTTTGCACCTGCCACGCACGCATCTCGGGCTTCTTGCCCGAAGAAAAGCCGCCAAATTGGTGCTGTTTGAGACATGAGGTGGTCTCTGGTACCCTCAGCCTCGCCGCGGCCTCGGCCCGGCCTCGGCCCAGCCATTGGCGCAGCCTCGGCCAGACAGACAATTTCACGTATGGGCAATTAACCAAAGCGACCAATTAAGGTCCGACTGGCAGGAACCATTAGGGCAATCCCCGAAATCGGAATCTGGGAAATGCCATTTTCGGAAGAGGAATGAGAAGTTTCTGCCCATTCTTCTGGACTAATAATGCTTTCCCTAAAGCGCTGGATGCTTTTGCGAGGGGGGCCACATCTAGTGTGGGCTAGAGGTGGGGTCGGGTGCGCCCCGCCCCACTTGAGGCCAGTAGGGAGCCTCCGTCTCCCTGGGGGGGGCTCCACCCCTACTTTCCAAAAACACAGGCAATCCCCAAAATCAATCCAGAGCATCCCCCAAAGGCGATCAATTTGTCTGCATGAGTGAACACTCTATAGACAGACTTTGTACATACACACGCGCGCAGTTATTTCCCGGAAAAAAAAGAATCTTGCTGATTATTTGGTCGTAAAAATTGCTGTCAATAGTTTGCAAGGACCATTTTTCAACTAAAATGGCTTCAGTGCCGCATATTTTAGACATTATTTTACATCACTCACGCTCTGCTGCATCCCTCCTGTGTTCTAAAGCATGGGATTTCCCATGAAATTGTGGTCGGAGTGATGAAAAGACAACCCTGGAGAGACAGAGAGGAGACTCTGGAAAGCTCCGAAGCTCCCAGAAGCCTCCAAAAAAGCCTCCAAGCTTTTCCTTCCCAGCTCGACCAGACAAAAATGAAACCTGTAATTAACTTATTGCTTCTTCCTCTCTCTCACGCATAAATTCCCATAAATTTCTGCCCTCTTCTTTGTCTGAGGAGCACGATTTAATAATGCGGACGGAGCCTTTAAAAAGCCTGAGAGAGAGGGAAAGAGATGGGAAAGGGGGAAGAAAGAAGGAAAGAAAGAAAGAAAGAAAGGTATTCAGAGTTCGTTTGTTTTTATATCTTGTCGCTTTTCCTACGCTTTTATTTCCTCCTACAGAAATTTACGAGCCCAATATTTTCACTACCGACGCTTTTTCGAGTGCTTTTGTAGGTACTGGGATGATATCGACAGTGGCAGCCGCGAATGAGGGAGCCACTCTTGGACCGGCGGCAGGGGGAGCCGCAAACAACGGGACGCAGACAGTGAGAGCCGCAAAAGCCAGGGAGATGTTCAAGGTTCGGTTGACAGTGGCAGCCGCAAAAGAGGGATGCTCGACACGTCTTTGTCTCCGGGGTTTTTTACCCCCTTTGTTTTGCTGCCACCCTGGATGTGTATTAGTGTGTACATAAGTATATAGACCTGACTTGTTGAGTCGTAATAAGGTTACTAAGGCTGACTCGTGGGAGGAGCAGCTGTATAAGAATTCCAGCCAAGTCAGGGAATAACAGGGCTGGCGATAGAGAAATTATGCAAATGTGTACATTTTCCATAGGTGCACGCATGACGTTCAGTGTGCGGTGCGTCAGGTCAGCACTGAAGGCGCAGTGCGGGAGGCTGCATGACTCGTCAAGTCGTCACTGCGTCAATAGGTCGACAACGACGAGGGATCAGCTGATCAATGACGCCTCGAAGGCCGCCCAAGGCCGAAAAAGGTCGACTTTTTCCCTCGAAACAACACGAGACGCAAGTCAAAGTCGATAAAGCCACCTCCGGGGGTGCAGTGCAGCTTTCCTGCGGCACGCTCGGAATGCAGTGCACTTTCACGCGCGCTCACGCTAGCACGCGCTCACACACGCACGCACGCACGCACGCACGCACTCATGCACACGTGCATAAGGAGAAGCAGGAAGAAGGAGAAGAAGAAGAGAGCAAAGACGCTGACAGGAGAACCAAAGCCTTTGTTTAGATCAAAGAAAGCGTGTGTGCGTGCGTGCGTGCGTGCGTGCGTGTGTGTGTGCGTGCGTGCGTGCGTGCGTGCGTGCGTGCGTGCGTGTGCGTGCGTGCATGCGTGAGCGCGCTCTAGGCAACATTACTTATTATGTCAAGTACCCCAGAAATCCTCGCCTACGCAATAATATAACAATCCCACTTGGTTGGTGCAGGATTTACGGAGATCCGCGTCAGACTTAAAGAATTAATATATGTGCACTCGCTGTAGAGATTATCAGTCTGCGTGAGATTCATAATGTGCCGTATGTACTCGTTTTTGTCGCAGTGTACATAGACTTGCGCAAATGTCATGACCGCTGCCAAGTCTGTGACTTTCTGCTCTGAGCATTTGTAGCAAATGAGCAAAAAGCACTGTTGACTTTAACTTTGATTTGTTTGTGTTTTACCCCAGGAAGTGGTAAAAAGTGTTGAAAGGTCAGTTCTGCGCCGTGAAAAGGCTTAAAAGCCGTGTGCTTTTTCTGCCCGAGGTCGCCCAATGCACACTTTGTTGCGCAGTTCCAGACATGGACGTGTGTCCGAAGTTGTCCAACGACTCCAAGCCTTTCAACAGGGTTCTTGGCATTGTTGTTGAGACAGATCTTTTTGTCTGTTCTGCAGTTCGTGAAATGCCATGACAAAAAGACACGACCGCACTGCAGTCCTGAGACACGATGGGGATCTGCACGCCAGCCAAGAACCACAAAGCCGGAGAGGAATCTTGTCCATGGTCAGAGATGTCCTCGAATTCGCCTTTGAAAGTAGAGCAAAAAAGAGAGAGTGCAAATTCCACAAGTACACCAGCCAGCTGACTCCGTGGACCTCCGACACCCTGTACACGCCGAGGACAGCCTGACTTTGCCACCCTGTACGGCAGACGAGCAGCGAGCAGCGAGTCTTCCTTGTCTTCAAGTGTAAACGCGCCCTAAGGCGTCAGTTTGTCTGCGCGACACATGCAGATTCTTCTTCCTCAACCCTTTTTTGTCGCATTCTTTCTCGCTCCCTCCGCGTGTGTGCGCGCGCGCGCTTTCTCTCTGTTACGCGTCATAAGAGACCCAAGCGACCTTCAAGTACAAAAGTGGCGTCACTTTTTGCGTCCAGACGCATTTTTGGGGGAGGCTTTGCTGTCTACGAATCTGGAATTTTAGGCGAGATTTTTGGGCTCTCTCTTCTCTTTGGCTGTGTCAACTCACGTTAAGCTCAGCACTCGTCCGCACAATGATTTTCAGCTCGTGCAAGCGCCTAAAATTCCTCCCTACGATGATTTGTGATGATTGGGACACCCAAATTTTGAAGAAGACGACGCTTGTAACACAATCTGTGCAGGGAAGAAGAAAAATTTGCCTGAGAAAAAAGTTTTCCCTGTGCGTGCGTGTGTGACATATTGCAACCTATTATTTAAATGTGACTCTTAATGAGGGGTGAGGATTGTGAAACCAGGGTAGTGAGGATGAGGAGGGGGTAGCTGAGACGCTGCTGCCACCACCGTGTGAGGCGCAAAAAGACCGTCTCAGCGGCCAGGACGCGTTCTTCAACGTCCGCACGGCAAAGCTCATAATGAAGTCACATTTTCTCCAGGGAGCGAGAGAGTAAAGTTTGCACCATTAGCTTGATGATGGCTCCACCATAAAGGCATTTAACATCTTTGATTCACATTTTGATGAAGTTTCTGGGAGTTTAATCAAAGGATTCCATAAATGGGGGGAGGTTGGGAGTCGAAATCAGATGAATACAAAGGTGCTCCAAACTTGTCTGGTGGAGCTTATTCATTTTTGGGCGTCTTCTGGCGGGAAAAATCTGTTCTTTTTGTCAGTGCTCCCCCCACCCCTCAAAAAAAACCCCATGAGATATCACATGACAGCAGCAATGAATGTAAGAGTGAGGAAGCAGCGTCCATGTTCGTTGCAGCCACCCTGTAATTGCTTTCTCTGACTGACTGTGTCGGTCTCATACGCACACACCGAGCTTTAAATGGCAGAAAGTCCCCCCCCCTTTAACACCCCCTGGGAGAGATACGAATATGCTCGGGCTCTCCTAAGATTTTATTGACGCTGGGGACTTTATGGTCGAAGTCATTTCCAGGCAAATGCTCATTTTCACACGCAGTCCATGCAAGTCTGGCCAACCCTACTCGATTTGGTAGCGTGAAACAATCTGCACTAAATGTCAAATGGTCGCACTTTATTGTTGAGGCGGCAATTTCCGGTGGGGGAAGAGTTGCCAAAGTGCATTCAGAGGCAAACCTGATTCCGCATTCGACATTATGGCTCACGTCTATGAATAGTCAATGATGTTGGAGGACAAAGAGAAGAGCGAGGCCCATCGGGTGGGGTCCGACCTCGTAGGCCAGATCAGCTGCTGCTCGTGGACTCGACCTCGCCACGAGGCCGACAGAGGCTGCGCCGGACGCTGGTCTTGAGCTGGTCTCCGCTGGCTTCAGCTGGTCTCTGTTCGCATTCACGAACCACGTCCATTTATTTTTACTTTTTTTTGCCCCTACTCTTTGGGAAAAGGGGTCAGACCGTGGAAGGGTCATCGTCGTCGCCGTCGCCATCGTCGTCGTCCCCTCCAGCACAGAGGGGAACATTTGCGGCTTGGGCTCTGTGCCAAATATCAATTTCTCCTCTGTGCAGCCGTGTGAATTCTCCCACCTGAACTTGCTAGACTCATACTAATAAATAGAGGAGGTAAAGGCTTTTAAGGCTGTTGAGTTGTTCTCCCCACCCACCCGCCCCAAAAAAGTAAATAAATAAAGCTTCGTCCGACATCGTCCTGTTGTTCCTCCCCTACAAAGCCGCATCAATTCAGTGTCCACTTGACACAGTGCACATGTCGAGCTTTCGCACACTCAAAAAGAATTATTTGTGGTGATGGCGGCGGCCAAAAAAAGCGGGGAGAAGAGGGGGTCTTGGAAATTAAAAAAAAAGCGTCCATGACTCACAATAGACACTTTCTCTGATGTGCGCGCGCGCGCAGACAGAGAGAGAGACAGGGAAGGGGTTTCCTTATTTCCCCGGGGAATTTTGCTCCTCCTGCGGCTCCCGGACACTTTAGTTTTTGAAATGGATGGGAGGAAATCTGATGCGTTTTGGGCGACTCATTTTTTGGGCGCCCTCGTGTAATGAAATTACGGGAAATGTGCGTGCGTCACAAGAGACACAAGAATGGGGAGGGAAAAAATCCTCCTGCGCGCACTGAAGTAATCGGATTTTCCGCAACTTTGATTGAGGAGGTGCCATTAAAATCGACTTCTGTTGTGCGCAATCAGAAAGATCTTTTTTGTGTGTGTCTTTCAAGCGCTCGAGGCTGGGAAAGTCAACGGACGAAGACCTCGCAACGGGATCGTTCAGCTCTTTTCAATGGCAGAATTTGCCTCTTACGCACATTTGGGTCCTGAGTGAGTTGCAAGAGAGGAAAAAATGTGTCTTAAATGGACCCCGAAAAGTCGGATAATGGCACTAATGAAGCTTAATGAGTATGCTAATGTCCCTTGAAGAGTTTCACACGGACTTTGGCTGCCCGACCAGGGACGCGGTCATGACGCAACAGAGGAGCGTGGCCTTGCTCGGCCTTCAAGGTCGGACCGGATCCGACTCTATCTGTGTGAGGGCGAAAAAAAAGAAGAACAGTGGCGCTGCGGCCTCGCTATGACCTCGCGATGGCCTCGAGAGTCTGTGGCAGACTTTGCTGCAGCTCACGTCAGTCAGAGCCAAGGAGAGGAGCTCCTGGACCCACGACACCAGGCAGACGAAGAAAAAGAGTCGAGGGTTAATCTCTGGCTTGGCTTCGATTTTCTTTGACGAATTATCCTGGTCGAGGTCAATTTTTCGTCCGCAGCCTCCCAAAATTTTTCCCTACTCGAGTGAAATGAAGCGTTTTCCTACCCCAGACGAAGAAGAAGAACAATCACTCAAAGTCAGAGCGAGAAAAGTCGAATTTCTTGTCACTTTCTGCTCCCCCTCCTGGCAACAGCCTTTGCTTTCACTCGACAGCCTTGGCCTTGAGGGCCGAAGAAAGGCCTTTGTTTTTTCCTGGCCTTTGCGGCCTTCGGCCGGCCTTGACAAGGAAAAGAAAGACGAAGAAAGCTTCATGGAAACGAAGTCACTTCGAAGAGACGTCTCAGAGAGGGTGGAGACCAAGTTGTGCTGCACACACAAGTTATCATTGGCATGTGCAAATTCCCAGCGTTTTTGCGTCCTCTCCCGGTCTCAAGCGGGGCTGGAAGTGCACAAAAGTGTGACAGATGTGTGTCAAAGCAACATATTTTTACATTTAATCATGCTTTATAAACCCTGTCCAAAAAAAGGGGTGACAGACTTTCTTAATTAAGCTTTTCTTTGTTCCTCCCCTATGAAATCATCACTCCGAGAGGGTGAAAACTGCGATCGATCTCGGGAGGGGGGGGGGCGGGTGAAGGAAGGGAAAGGGGGGTGTCACGGAAGAACGCAGTCGGGGTTCCCTCCCGTGCGCACGTATGAGCCACAACAGTGCCTCCTTCCTCCCCCCGTGATGAAAGCTCTTGCTTGGCAGCTTGTGGAATTCTGATTGAGAGCGTTGGTTATTAGCCCACTGAAGCCTGAACCCCTCCTTTTTGATAGAGAGAACCCATCTGTTCTCTCTGTGTCTGTCAAAAATCGTGCGGGCGGAAAAAATCCGGGAGATTTGAGTCGTTCGGAGACCATTTAACCTGTAAATAAAGTGTATTAACTTGTGAATGGACTCGCTGTGTTGGAACGTTTTGATTTGGGGCCCTCCACACGTGGGCCTGGCTGAAGGCGGCGGCCTACAGAAAGCCTCGACGTGTCCGGGCCGACACTGGCCGAGTCCCGCTCTAGGACGCTCAAATGTTGGGTCAATTTTGAGCACACAGCGTCCCTTGGGCTAAATTCTGTCCTCAAACGTGCCCAAGTTGCGCAAATTTTGACTGCGGAGCATCACTTGGGCTAAATTGTGCCCAAGCCCATCAAGTTGGCCTGCACTGATGTCCACGCGCGGACCTCGTGGGCCTGGCGTCGATCTCACCCAGACATTTTTTTTGACTCAGCAAGCGTCGTTTTCGTCTCTTCCGCTCCATCAGACACTGGTGAAAAGATCAACTTGTGCATAATCTGGAGCTGTCAGTTGTAGCCTGCGCCGCCAAGAACGCGCCAACGCGCTTACGACGCGCCTCTTTGAGGCTCACACGCTCCAAAATCATCATATTGGGACTGATTTGTGTGGCTTGCATATTCACATTCTCGATTAGTCAAGAGCTGTAAGGGCCAATAAATTGTTGCTCAAAATATCTGCATAAATGGGATCTGTCAATAAAGGACGGAGTTTACGAGCCAATCATAATTGCATTAGCACCACCCAAAAACATGGGGGTCCCGACAGAAATGGGCACTTCACAAGTACCAAGACAGCTCATGACTCACTTACTGCACGATCGGTACAGGGTGTTCCACAAGAAGGCTTGCGAAGCCTTCGGGAGCAGCTCTATGGGCAGAGGCAATGATGTGATTTCATGATAATTAACAATCATGGGCATATTCCGTACATTTTCATAGTTTTCAGTGCGCTTCAGCACATTTTCACTACTCCCCAATGCGACATCTCTGTCAGTATGGATCCTGCACGAGTTAGCCTTGATTTGTGTTGTTAGCAAATGTCTGTTTTCTCCATAGAACCGTGAAGAGGGCATTTTTTTCGTCACACTCTGTAGCGGAGTCGTCGATTGAAGCCAGGTATGCTCACTTCTCCTCTCCTGAGGCATTGTGATGATATGAGAGAACTCTGGCTTTTTCCCCCTAGCAGTGATATTGACACAGGGATAATAATTTCCCTGTGTGCAAACAGAATTACGTCCGTGAGTTGGCCCCCAAAATTGTGACGGAATTTTCTCATTCACCACATGGAGAAGTAGCCAGACTGGTGTGGAAATGAAGAGTTTTCCTTTGATGTCGTAATCCCCCAATAAAATTCCCTTAAACCATGTGATTTCCCACACATTCCCAAGCTCCCCAGGCCGCCAAAGGCTTAGCTGTGAAAATTATCGCTCAGAAATCTTTTAAAGAACCCAGATTATTGGAGCGTTTAATCGACGTGTGAAGGTGCGAGGATCGAGCTCTCAATGAGACACCTTTTTTTTGTCAGAAGATGACAGAAAAGAAAAAGATATAAAGGGGCAGTGAAGAATGAGGGCTCTTGGAGCACCTTCTTTCTTATGACGAGCCTCCCCCCTGGGGGCTTGGGATTGTCGGGGTTGTCGGGCTTGGGGTCGGGCTTGGGGCCGGCCGAGAAGGTGTCATAGAAGCCGGACAATTATCTGGCAATAAAAATTCCTTGACCACTCTCTTACCCTTGTAATTAAGCGGACAAGAATGAAAATAATTTCACGGTCGCCGCTCGATGGCGTCGACAAAATATGAGGTGTTGGGAGCACAGACAAAAGTCCTGAAACAAAAAATATGTGGGGAAGCTTGATAATTTAAAAGGGTTGAATGCGTCTCATGGGCTTCACTTTGACCCGTGCTTTTCACGCCGTCAGGTGGCGAACGTGCAGGGAAATGAAAGGAATTTTTTTGCCGCTGCTGCTTCAATCAGGCCACTTTTTGCGCGCGTTTACCCTTGCAATTAACCCTTTCTCTGGCCGGAGATACTTTGTTGCATGGAGAAGACACGTGCGCGTTTAGTGCGCTAAATACAAGAGTCTCCACCAGACAAACTGAGAGCGTCGAGAAGACGGAAAAGTCCGCATGCTCGAACAGACAAATCAGGCGTGTTTGGAGAGGAAATAGGCGAGTCTCAGCTCTCCACCGGACAAAATCAGGCGCATTGAAAATTTAGCGCTCTCCACCAAACAATTTGACGGAGGAAGAAGAAGAGCCAAGTTTTTTTTTTTAAAAAAAAGAGGGGGGAGGAGGGAGTTTGAGACAAAAAAAAGAAGACAACTGCGAGCATAAAAAAGCCAATTCTTGTTTTGTTTGGCATTTTGGTGCAACCTTTAAAATATGTCAAACCAGAGAAGAAGATCTAATTGGAGCGACGACCGCAGTTTGCTTCCCACAAGAATTATTAATTCCCCTCCCGATCTGAGTGCCAAAACCCCCTTGATTTTCTTCTCTTTTGTGAGGGAAGAGGGGAAAAAAGTAGCAAAGACTCGATCTATTCAGAACTCTTGACACTCAATCACTATTCAATGCTGAGAGAGAGAGAACGGATATTACAGATGGATGTTTTTTTCTGCCACTATTTTGAGAGTTCAAAGGACCAGATAATGGAAAGAGTCAAGTGTACACACACACGGATAGGGGAAAACTTTGCCAGGGACACGACTGAGGAGGAAAATCATGGTGCTGGAGTCGAGTCAGCTTTGACTCGAGTCAGAATCGATCGAACTCATACATTTGGTTGAGTCAAGGTCGGCTCGAGTCGGTATTTCTTCACTTTTCCCGAACACGGCAGCAACCAAAACAATGCATTGATAGCGTGAGGGAAGAAGTCTGCCTGACTGTACCGAGGGAACAGGCTCGACCTCATCAAGAGCAATGTGGGCGAGGAGGAGGAGGAGCTTGATGACGTCGATCACGAGAGCGGTGACAAGGAGGGAGGGAGGGAAGGTGATCGAGGTCGCTCGACGCTCTTGACGCTGTCCCGGTCCAGGGTGACCAACTGCTTCTGGGTCGTGGCCGCAGCTGGAACTTGTCTCTCCGGTCCGGAGTTTCGAGAATCCCTGTCAGGGACTCCGAAATCCTCCCCCAGCGGCCGCACCCAAGTTTTGCCCCAGACAAATGAAGAATTTGGGGCCATTTTTGCCTTGATTTTTTATGCCCAATTTGACATTTCCCCTCTTGTGTCCCAACCCAAAGTGACGCGGGCTTTTTTTTTCGAATGAAAGGGGCTGATAATTGGGGGTTGAGCCAATAGTTACAGGGGGAGACGTCAAAAAATTCTTCCATCAAATTCCATTTTTATGCTCTTTTATTTCGTCAGCTGCACCTGCCTCTGACAGCATTTGGATTGAAGAGATGAGCAGACTCGGATGGGTCAGTGACGTCGGCACAGCTTCTTCTCAAGCTGCACTGACAACAGCCTCTGGGCTGGGCAGACATGCAGTGCAGTGCAGCCAGAGCTGAAGCAAATAGAAATAGAAATGGTCGCCCAATGCGTTGAACAAGGAGGAGCTTCTGGAGCTGCACCGAGGCCAGAGGAGGTCAGATCGAGGACTAAATTGTTAGTGTTCAAAAGCCCAAGTTGCCCTAAAAAGCCAATTGCTGGACGGTCTTGGTGTCTCAAATCGTGTGGGTCCAAAATGCTTTGGAGCAGCCCAAGTTGGACATGTTGAGCACGCACTTGTCAGGCTGGATCGAAGAACTGGCGCACATGACTTTCCCCACCTTGGGAGTCACGATGGCGACCAGCACGGGCTGGATGCCGTCCATGCATTGGTTGAGCAAAGAAAAGTGAATGCCCAACCTCCTCCGGGTTTGTTTGTGGGCGTCTGTCCGTCTGTCTGTCTCAGCCCGTCGGTTCGGGTCCGGGTGCACAACAAGTGCTCAATTTTTTGGGCACGATTTGAATAAGAATTGGTCTACCCAAGTCAGCCCATAAATCTCCTCCTGAGCTTTTGTTCCTTGGACCCTGACAAGACTCTCGCTCTACATAAATAAGGAGTGAGAAGAGAAGGGAAGTTGTGTGTGTGTTTTTTGTTCTACTCCGATCCAAACATGAGGGATTAGGGATGAATTAAGCGCTGACGGATGATGGGAAAAATGTCCTTTAAGCAGCGCTCACTCAAGCCCAATTTTTCTCCAACAGGAGAGCCCGGATTGGACGCTTTCTCTTTTCTGCCAAGCTAACACGGCACCTTTTTTTTGCGTGTGTCTCCCTCAGGTTCTGCCTGATTGTTTAATGTTTATGCATGGCTCTTGTTGTGCTTGTATTTTGATAATTTATGCACTGTATTTAAACGGGGAAGGATCAGCAAAAGCGAGGGATTTAAAGCACGATGTGGGGGAAGCCACGCATGGGAAAGAGAAGTGGGGATCGCATTTCAAATCTGCCATCCATGCACACATTCTGTAAGTTTGACTGCAATGTTTTGGTGCGGACTAAATAGGACCTAACTTAACTTATACAGTTTAAGCTTGACACTTTATTTACAAAAGGCAACCGAGGACAAAATAAGCTTGTCCATAAAAGCTGGACTTTATTTGCTGCAGTTCCAATCACCACAGGCTGGCCTCCTGCTAATGAGAAATGAGGTTACCAAATAGAGTTACATTTTGGGGAAGCACATGAACGTCTTGACTTCAACTTGCTAGCTGTGCACTGCTCCCTTGATGAAATTTTCACATAAATTGCAGTAAATGAGTTTCGCATTAGAGCTCACAGTTTTAGCAAGGACATTAGAAAAATGATCCTTTCTCAGCATGCAATGTCTCATTTAGTGGATAAAATTTCAAGATAGAGCATCTCAGACCGACCACACGTGGTCGGGGAGTGCCTGAGTGGCTCGAAGAAATGGATTCGGTCAGTTTGGCATCTTCATCCAAAGCCATTGCGCATCCATGGCCAACTAAGTGTTGTGCCAAAATTTCAGCGCAGAACTCATAGAAGTACTTGAGTGAAGCACCTCTGTAGACTCATTGGCGGTGCAGAAGATCTTGCTTCACTGCTTAGAGAGGATGCAGAACTCTCTCTTTTGAAACGATCTCCGCGAATGAAAGGGCGGAAAAAGTCGAAAATTCAAACGGTCGGTGACAATTACCCACTTTTTTCTTCTCTCTCTCTGGCAATAAAAGTTGCGCCAAATAAGAGCACAAAGGGTGGAACTTTTTCATTTTCTGCAATTGTCTGTTTTGGCAGAGAGGAGATCTGTGAGGCGTGAAGAAGTGCACCGGAGCGCCCGGGCGCGCGGGGTCGAGGAGCGGCGTCCTTTCGGAGTCGCACGGCAGCCAAAAGGTGTCGGTGCAGGAGGACAGTATTTATGTGACAAGTCTGTGCAAAAAAAGTCCGAGCAGTGCGCTTTCTTTGCAAAAATTCGACCCATCCCAGCTTCTGCAAACGCTACTGAACCATGAAGAATTAAAATTAGGCAAAAGGATATTCAGCACATGTGTCAGCTTGCCTACAAAGGACGCACTTAACGTGCGTGCGTGCGTGTGTGATCAGTCCTCAACTGACTTCCCCACATGCTTCTGGGCAAGGTGTCACATTTTAGGCGGAAAATGCACTTTTTTTAATGGTCACACAGCTGCTCGCTCAGACAATGATGTACTGTCCTTTTGCACACGCCTTTTTTTTGCAAAAGTGCCAACATATATTAGGGAAAAGTGCATTGAAATCACCCATAAAAGACGGTCGTTTAACCCCTGGAATTCCGGGACTCACATGGCTTCTGGATATGAGTGTTCTAATGAAAATATCTCCAGACAGGTAATTCCAATCGATCAAGCCTTCTTACCCGTGAAGAATCAATTGCGAGCCACGCGTGCATGACCCATACACGCCCGCCCTCGCACGCACGCACGCACGCACGCACGCACAAGAACTACACACATTTGTTGGACTAACAACAAAAAGAGACGTCAAATCATTTCAGTGTCAGTAAATTATTCTCGGCTACTCAGCTCAGGACGTGTCAGTCACTGGGGGTGGGTTAGATTTTTCTTTTTTTTTTTTGGCTCGACTGAAATTGTCCGATATTTTTGTTCTTGTTCTGACTGCTCCTCCAGCCTGATTCTGATCGTGTTTGTCGTGCAATTGCGCGCAAAATCACTCACACATGAGCGCAGATATGCGTTAATTTGAAGGCCATAAATGATTTACACATGTTTATCTTTTTGCCAAATGTCGCCCGAGCCCATAAATCGCAACTAACGACTCTCCTTGACTCCATATATCATCGGATGTGCTGAAGAACACTTTTTATGCAACTGATCAGCGTGAAAATGTGACTAAATAACCATCATTTACCATGAAATTTCGCTAGCTGTTTCTTCAGATGATTTTGCTGTGTTCACTTGTTCAAAAAAAAGAAAAAAGAAAAACAGGAGAAAAACTTAATACAACTCTGACATTTTCAGTCCTGGGGCTTTTTCCACCCCCACCTTGTCTAATGTCCATTGTGTTTCCTCTTCCCCTTATTTTCTTTTTTTTTTCAACGCTGCACATGGCCAAAAGCAGCAAAGGCTCATCCATTTCAATAATCTGACTGCGTTGAGGTAACATATGGGCATCTGTGTGATGGATGGACAGTGGGCGCCGCCTAAACTGAGGGGTTCAGGACAGTGCAGAGAGGTCGGACTGGCCTTTCACGTCCCCGGGTGGGTGGTGGCAGCCACCCCGGAGGAGACCACCGTCGGGGACAGCGCCATGGCCGACTTCATTGACGAGACTGCATGCGCACAAGTGGGCGTCGATTATGAGGACTCCGCTGTAAGATGAACCCCCCTCCTCTCCTACTCGTGTCAGAGACCCCCTGCTAATAGGCTTCTGTTATATTGACTGACCAATGAATAGGATGGGAGATCTAATGAGGTAATCCACCTGCATGCACCTGTAATTAAAGGCTCGTGACAGAACATCTGTCGCACTGAGGGAAGGCACTTTTTGGCCACACAATTGTCTTTTATTTCTCCCTAATAACCCCAGGAATTTGGGAGTCTCCCTCTTCTGGAGGGTTCTTGAAGTCCCTTTTTTTGTACGTGCAGACGGAGGCGTGTGCAAAGCTCACAAAATACATTTTTGATTTTTTAGACAGTTTCTGCCCTATTGAAGTTGCCATTTCAGCCGAAATAATTGGTGCTTGAGTCCGTGACACAATAGCTGAACAATCCTTTTGTGTTCTGGCTGGCTCCGATCCATCAATGAGGTCAGATAGAGCAGTGCAGAGAGGAGCAGAAGAGGCTTTCTTCTCTCTCTTGTTCCACTCCAACCCCTCGTAGTTACACCTGTTCGTGTTCCTGGATAATTTGGCGTTGTTAATGCAAATCGGACGTTGAAGCTCTGGAAACGCAGCCACACTTTTTACCCCCAGCCAAGGCGTAAAGCCCTAAATAAGACGTGAACATTAGTCAGGGTGAGCAGACCAACGTGTTCTGCGGCAAGTTCTGTTGGCTGTGTTTGACAGTACCACTGAACAAAGTGGTCATCATTGCCAAATCGCACAAAAGAATCGCTGATGGCCTTTGCCGGCCCCATGGCCACGACGTGCGTGGACCGGGTCGGCGTGCCAGGGGAAGCCCTGTTCCGCCCTGCCACAGTTGGGCCACCCGTGTGCCAAAGTCCTGACCCAGGGGTTGAGTCTCGCCAGTCCTGGAGTAGAAGAGTTGGGGAACTCTTGTCCCAAGGCGTCAAAGTAGGTTGTACGAGCGGCAGTAAAGTTAAGTAGTGACCCTTGACGTCTGAACAATGCGCACCAGTTAGTTCTGTTGGTCATGGATTGGCCCATATGACACTGACAATGCCATTTTGTACCACGCGGCGAGCAGCAGATGGATCCGCGAGCTGGCGACCGTGTGAGCCCCCCAAAACGCCCATTGCTGCCTTCGCTGGCTCGTACGGTTGTCGTCACATCTTTGAAGTAGCCAAGCAGTCTGCTGATAACGGAGAAGAGAGCTCAACTACATATGACGGAGGTCGACTGCACTTAGGGGTGCTCGCGCACCAAGCAGGAAATCACGTGGTTCTTGACTAACACACACAACAACTCTGCCCAGATAAGCTTAAACTTAGAATTGTTTACTCGGGCTCTAAGATAAGCTATAATAAATAAGTAACTTGGATGACTCATTAACTGCTCAATCATTTCCCAGACAAAGGATCTCCCTGAAATGCTGATGAAACAGGAATCATTAGAAGGGTTGGGGCCATGGACTGCACACCCGAATGGACTGCATGCTTGCTATGAACCCGGATTGCATGCACTGCATAAAGGTTCAGAGAGAGACAGCTTGAGTGCACACATCCGTGACCACAGAGTGGTCAGGTCCGAAGGCGTCTAGCGGTCCCGGGACAGTCTGCTGGACGCGTTGATACGATGTTGCCTGACACGACTCATTTGACGTCCACCACCAGCGTCGGCGGCAGCAGCGTCGACAGCGGCGCCGGCAACGGGGGCGCCAGCACAAACATTTAATGAGCTGAGCGATCCCCCCCGAGTTAATCCCCCCGTCGTCAATGGAGCACGCGACCCCTTTCATTTTCCCCCGACTTTCACCTGTCGAGAGATGCTAAAAATTAAGGGGTTTCGGGCGGGGGCTAAATGATTTGGTCCACGTGCGCCCAGTCCAGCCCAGGCATTCATCTCTTGGCCAGTCAGAAGTTGTCAAAAATAAGACACACGCACAGAACAGGGAGAAAAAATGCTCACATTGGCGTTATGACGAAGGGAAGCGATAAAGACACACAGATATCGTACTTTATCGCTAATAAAGTGTCTTTATTGGTCAGCCTCTCACGTGTCACTCATTGTCTGTCCTCTCCTTTCTTTCCCTCCCTTCTTCTGCCAAGAATTAGTGAAAACGTCAGATGACGCAAATGCTTTTTTCCCATGCAAAAAGCGAAGGAGGAGGGGCAATTTGCCATAAACATTATCATAAAAACCAATCACTTCTTCTTCCCCCTGTCCCTGTTCGGGTCCAGTCCAGAGTCCTCCTCCTCCGAGCGACTCTTGTCTATAATCTAAGTTATGGCGGCCGCACGGCAATATAGAGACATTGTCCAGTTGTCAAGCTCTTAAGGCCCGCTCACACCCGCCGGAAAAAAGAACGAGGGAGAAAATCCCCCCTCCCCCCCTACGTGTAAACATCCGAAGAAAGCGTCAGGCGACGCCTGCGTTCGTGTGTGTAATCGCGTCATTCACACAAGAACCACACACACACACAATGTGTACATTTGGCATCAAATATATAGGACGCCCGCGCGGGGGTTAACTGATATTACGTGCGAGTGCGTGAGGCAGAGAACGACCTGTGCGTCTGATATAGAAATGGTTACTGTGGTCATTACTGTTGTAGTAATTCTCTATCCCTCCCCCGTGCGTGTCTGGGAAGCGGAGCCATAGACGTCGCATTAGCCGAATAAAGCCCTTTATTTGTGACGCAATTATCCCTAAAGGAGGGACAGGGAGCAACGTGGCTGCCACTTTCTTACAGGGGGGGGAGACAGATAAGATTTCGCGGCGTTGGCGCTCGCCGAGTCGGCCGCCGACGGTGACGTGGACGCGGCCAAGCTGAGGGGGCCATCCAGGCCCACAACCACCTGCCTGGGAGCCGCCGTCCATCAACGTCGGGGTTGCCGAAATCAGTGGCGTGCAGGAATCGAGTCTTCCCACCTGCTCATACTGTTCGTCGGAGCCAGGGTTGCCAACGTCTTGGAGCAGTTAGGGTGCCTGGCTTAATGATGATGGCAAAGCAATTTATCAGAGAGGTATGAAAAAGCTCGGGGTTATGGAGAAATGCTGGAGTGGGTGATCATTTTCGGTACATCCTGTAAATGTGGGCAACAAAGGTTGATGATCAGTTGGGGAGAGACAGAGGACCGGACTTAACTCACTCCGGGTCAGGAATTCAGATCACAATTTTAATAGTTTGACTGAGTCAAGGCTAATTTACCCTGTCTGCTTCGTGTTGACTTAAAGGTATTACGCAATACCGCTAATAATTGAAACTTTTTTTCATCTTGAGTCTTACGGAAAATGACGAATGTAAAACCGGGTTCGGCCCGAGACAGCCCGAGTCCCCAAGAACCAGCCCGGGACTCGAGTGGTCGCTTGCGTTGACACCGTTTGGTGCCCCAACCAGGCCGATCTCTGCCCAGTAGTTTCCAATGCCTCTTTCTCATCATTGTACAGGGTGAGGCACAAAAGTAGAGTCCGTTGGACTCCCTGGGCCTGTCAAGCTCCTGTCCATGATGGAGGAGAATCAGTAGCTCTGTCTAACCATGAAGTGATTGAACACCTGAGAGAAGAGCAGCTGATGGCAGTGGAGACAAAAGATCTGCTACACCAAGACTCCGTCCATTTGCTGAAGGCGCGCACTTACTTTTGACTCACCCCGCAGCAGCGGATAAGAATGGTGCTCCTGTATAATAGGTACAATTTGTCAATAGGTCCTGACTGCCAAACATTATGCCAAATGAGATAGATGATGCCAGCAGACCAACATCTCTCTGTACATGTGTGGAACTTCATTGTCTGGCGGTGACAACTGTGGTTGTGTGCGTGCGTGCGCGCTCGCGCGCATTTGCTGCTTGATTGCGGCCTGTCAGCGAGCATTTGTCTCCCTCAATGGGTGACATGAAGAACTACACTTTTTTCTGTGTCTGGCCGAGTTAAAAAAAAAGAAAATCTGCCTTTGAATACGTTTAAATAAGTTGGTGGGAAGAGAGACCCACTGACTCAAGTGGCCTCAATCATTGAAGAGGGGTTGAACATTTGCACTCCTCGAGCTTCCCTGACGTCAATGATGACTTGAGCTGGCGAAAATCCCTCGCAGTTTTTCAGCGAGTTCGCGAAACGTCACATGTGTTGCGTCGTCATCTCTTGTTGACTTTTGCACAAGCACCGAGATAATCTCTGCCAATATTATTATTGCTTCCGCAAAAGGCACGGCAATAAATAACCTTGTTGACTTTTTTTGCGTCGAGCAGCCACTCACAGACGTCGTCGTGGTCTATGCAGAAGCCACTCTCCGCCACGTGATTGGCCGTCCACACCTGGGTGAGGGTGGACGAGTTCCTGCGAGACTGTGCACGAGCCACACAGACACGGAGCTGCAGATCTCTCTTTCCACCCCGGTTCTGCAGCTCGGGTTTCAATTTCTCCTGGTCCACACGGGCGTCGTCGGCTTAACGACAGACAGGACAATGGATCCTGGCATTTCCCGAATTTTCGCTTACATAAAGGGAGGTCAAGCCTTGAAGGGGTCAAAGTAGGGGTCAAAGCATATTTCCTTTCCTACTATTTGACTGACAGCTTTCCCCCATACACGCTACAAATAGCAATAAGCAGAACACACACAGAAGAGAGTGAGAGAGCAAAAGTGAGCTACTTAAGGCGCGTCTACACTATCAAAATCCGATTTAATGTGTCACGGCCACCACCGACGCCCCGAGACAAAATCGCTTAGGGTAAACGGAGCCTCAGCTTACGGTTTTGGGGCTGGGGTCAACATATGCTACTTTTTGCACTCTACAATGGAGCAGATGAAGAGTCAGTGTTGATGATGACCAAGGCTTGGCAGCTTTGGCAGGAATAAAAGTCAAATTTGTCAGGGGAATGAGCAAAAAACAAACAAAAGAACTTTAATTCCTCTTTATCGAGCTTGCAAATTTTATCAAAGCCCTTCTTTGTTGCTCTCACAACTCTATTTAAGTTTTTTCTTCTTCTCCAAGCTGCAGACACACTTGAATAATCGATACACATAAATAAATGCATGCACGCCAGATCCCTTTTTTGTCCTTCAACAGTTCTGTTTCCCTCCGAAAATTCGTATTACACAACAACGTCGAAACTGCAAGTGTCTCCCTCTTTTTCCTCCATGAATAAGCTCTAACCAGTCCTGCCCCCTTGTGAGCGTCGCGTCTCCCTCCCCCTTGCCTTCCCCTTCCTCCCCCCTTACCCCTCCATCCCCCCCCTCCAGTCAATAACCTCTCCTCTCTGACGCACACGCACAATCGATTTTTTCCCCTCTCCCCGACGCCAAAATATGTGTGACGCCGCGCGCATTTTAGGAAGCAAAAAAAAGAATGAGGCTTTTTGCATACAGAACTCGACCAGACAAAAATCGCCGGTAAACAGTGACTGGTTCTCGCTCATAATAATCATTGCACATAACAAGGCTGTATACTCTTGGGAAGCTTGGGTGTTTTTGTTTTTCTTCCATCGCTAATGCACTAACGTTCGCTTGCGCCATCAGCCTTGTCTGACCGAGCTCTGGACCATATGATAAACACTCCCGAGGCTATGACTAAGATGTAATGCTAATTAATGATTCCTTCCTGCTATTTATTCTGATCCAACATGGAGTGAAAAGGAAGGGACAGAAGTGATTGCGATTTCTTGCTCAAAATAGGCCGAAAATTTGCTAAAATTACATTTTTTTCGTCTCCAACCCGCAGAATCTGACATGTGTTGTTGCTCGCTCAGTCAAAATTATCGACGCTACCGCCAATTATTTTGATTGATAATTATCAGCACGCTCTGCCAGACAAAAAAGATAGGGAAGTTGTTGTAATTGACTCTTCTCACTGATGTTTTTGGCTAGGTATAATTATTATATCTTCCCCCCCCCCTCCGCCCTCCCCCGTGTTTCGTACACTACGGGGTGGACCAAAAAAATAGTCTAGTCAGAGCTGAATCTCTCATGCAGACAATCGGCAGACTGAGGTAATTAGCCAAAGCTTCTAATTATGATTAATTACGTTCGGTGAGTCAAATGAGAGGGAAACACAATGTCCTTTGTGAAAATGAGCTCCACTTTCACAGATTTATTGGCAAGGATACGGGAAGGGGGGGGGGAGGGAGGGGGTAAACGCCAAAAAAAAAGTGATAGATGCCTCGACGACCTCGAGTGGCTCTCATGCATAAACATAAGGGGCTGCCAAGAGAGGGCGCGCCCACACCCGCGGAATTTTCCGCCCACGGACGCAGGGACGGAGAGAGGGAAAAGTGCAAGCGGGTCTTCACGTGCGTCACGTCCGGGGACACGCAGACATTCCCCACCTGTCTCAAGGGGCAATAAATAACGTGGCAGAAGTGGCGCGATTTTTTTTTTCTTTTCGCGTGCAAAAAAAGGTCGAGCAAAAACTGCAGGTTCTCCTTCCCCTGCTCCGGCCGCTCCGGCCGCTCCGGCTCCTCCGGCTCCTCCGGCTCCTCCGGGCTTCACGTGCGCGTCCGCCCGTTGATTGATTTCGCCCCAGCGGAGTGAAAACGCTTTCCTGCCCAAGCTGGCAATTTACGATTTCAATGATTTCGCGCTGATCCCTTCGTTCGTTCCTTCCCTGGGCCCTTTTGTTCGGCCGCTGGGGCGATTTTTTATGTCTGTGAAATCGCTTTTTGTTTGCAGCCGATTTTTAATCGGATCCCGGACGGTCCAATGACTCTTTAGAATGCGCGAAATCACGCGAATTTCGACAAACTTCTACTGAGTTTATTGACGACCAAAAAGTCGTCTAATCCCTTTTTCTTTATGAGATGCGTAATCCCTAAGCCAGAACTATAGAACAGGTACGACGGGGTGAGTAAAGTGTAATCGCTTTTGTATTTTCACATTTTATCATGGTATACAAATATATTATAAAAGGAAAGGTCAAGGGAACCATTTCGAAAAGTGCAAAACCCACATTTTCCTCACGGATGCGACGACGGTGGCGGCCAAACTTTGGCTGTTGGCAAAAACTGCTCAATCCTTAATATATAACTCTGCATCTTCTTTCCCAGATTGCTGACAAATTCTTGTTCCAAAAAAATTTAAAAAAAGCAAAGTATGGCTTTCTTTATCACAGCAGGGCTCTTCCATACTCAGCTTTTTTGTTCTTCCTTTTTTGGTGGGGAAACGATGTCTTTTTTGTTCAGTTTCGTCTTCATGTTCTACTGGAACTTCTTGAGTATCTTCCAGGCCGCGTAGCTGACGATGGCGGACCAGAGGCTCTGGGGCATGGAGAATGGCAGCATGGAGTTCACCAGGGCCATCACGTCCACGGTGTTGTCGTTATCTTCGTCGTTCATCTCGTCATCGTCGCTCTCGGTGGCGCAGAAGCAGTCGGCGATCTGGCGCAGCTCGACGCCGACGCGCGCCCAGTCGGCTTCGCTGGCGGTCCTGCCGCCAGGCGCCGCCTCCGCCTCCTGACGCAACGTCTTGCGCACCTCGGACAACACGTTCAGGCGCAGGCAGAGTTCGGAAAGTTCGACCCGATTTTCCCAGTTTTCCTCGTCCGAGGAAGCTTCATCGTCGGCCTCCTCGGGACAGGAGAACTTCTTCTTGGGCGGCACGCGGCGGTTTTTCTTAAAAGACGGTGGCCGTCGCCGTTTGGAGCGCGGCCGATTCGACCCGGAGGACTCCGAGGAACTGCTCTGCTCGTCTTCGGCTGCGGGCAACGCGTCTGCCGCCGCCACGGGATTCGACTCCAAGCCGTCTTCTTCGTTGACCACGTCTGGAAACTCGAAGGCGACGGCGGCTGCTGGAGTGTTCGGCGGCTGCCTGAGCAGCGCGGCCGCCTTGGCTGGAGTGTGGCTGTTATGTGCGGCTGGTTCTGAGGTGGCAGCGTCCTCGAACGCTTCCGCGGCGGTGGTGAGTAGCAGGTGTCTGTCCACTTGTTGCCTGAGTTCGCGGCTGCCCTCGAACTCCTGTCTCAGGCGGCGGCTCCTGAAGCGGCGGGCGGCGATGCTCCTGTCGTAGTCGGGGTACCCGCAGGGCACCGCCGCGCACGTGAGCAGCGGCAGCAAAGTCATCCTCTCTCTCGTCCTCTCGATGCACTCGATCAAAACGCACGTCCGGACTTCTCAACGGTCGACGATCGTCTAAAGAGCCGTCGTTTCTTCTGCTTTTTTTCCGCTCTCTCGCTCTCCCTGGCCCCGTCGACGGCGACGTTGACGTCTCCGCCGCTGCCGTCGAGCGGGTGCGCGCTCGTCTCACCGGCCAAGGCGCGCGCGTTCGCCGTTGCGCGGAGAGAAAACGAGGGTGACGAGAAAGAGAAACGCATGATGAAGGTAGGACCTGGGCCGGCGGCGACGGCGGCGGCTTAAGCGACGTGGACGACTCCAGCGGTGGCGGCGACTCTAGCGGTGGCGGCGACTCCAGCGGCGGCGGCGACTCCAACGGCGGCGACTCCAACGACTCCAACGTTGTCACGAGCCTATTAAGAAAGAGAGAGTTGGAAAAGAAAAAAAAAAGTTGTTCGCTCGCCCGAAAATCGCCCCAGGGTCGGACGTCTGCCTTGATTTTTCTGTTGAAACCCAGGTGTTCTCGACAACAACGACTCGCTCGCCCTCGCTCGCTCGCTCGCTGGCTCGACCAGATACAGGGTGAACACGAAATCGCTCACCTTTGTCTCGACGAGTTTCATCTTCGTCCTTTCGTCCTTAAGAAGAGGTGCGATGTGACTGAGCAGACTGGAGCAGCCGTGGCCATCCAAGGTGATTGGCGGTCAAGACCGTCTTCTGCAACACCCGGTAGAGGTTAACCCTCCCCGAGGCTGTGGCCGCCGCCGCTGCCGCCGCCGCCACCGACCGAACGGGAGCGAAATTGATGCGCAATTTGTGTGAATAAGGGGAAAAAAGAAGGGTTTATTTATAGAAATTCGAGAATAACAGGTGAAATTTGGGTCGTCGCTGGAGATTATGGGGGAGATTGATGGGTGATGCCTCCACAGCATTAAGAGGAGATAATAGACGCTCAGATTGACGCAATTTGGGGGGTGTAAAGACAAAGATTTGAGGGGGGAGACCCAAAATGAGAGATTAACTTAAAAAGATGCCCATTTTTTTCCCCCTGCCCCCCAAATCCTGATTTTCCTCCCTCAGCTTTCGCGTCTAATTGACGCGGTCGAGATTTATTACGGCTGCAGGGTTTGTTTGAGATTTGGGCCCTTTGCTCGTCCTGACATCTCCACCATACAGAGTTTTACGTACTGTGAAATCAAGGGTGACAATTGTTTCTGGCCGAGACCATAAATTCGCCCTCTCCACGAGTAGATTGATGTTTCTTTTTGTTACCTCAATTGGCTGCTGAACTTGTTACCCCCCTTACCCACTTTTGTGCGTGCGGTCATGTATGGGGTCTTCTGAAAAGAGAGTTCGTTGGATTTTTGACATGTTAACATGGTGTTTTTTCTACCGCTCTCCAGTACGTGAGAGGGTTGGAAGGACGGGGGGGGGGGAGATTGAGTCTTCGGACGTCTTCTCTCTCTCGCCGAGCACCGGAGACACCCGGACCGGGAGTGCGGGGGGTGCGGCAGCACCCGATTTCGACACTTCGGGTGCGTCCCGTGTCTGGCTCGGCGCGCGCGTCAGGAGCTACGTGAGAGGTGTCAAAACGCCAAAAACTCTTGCTCTGATTGATGGTTTTTTGGGGAGTTCAAACATCATGGTTAGACCGTGAATAAAGAGAGAGTCAAAGGTCTTTTGTGGTCTTCTCTGCGTGAGCGCGCGCGTCACCTACGCTACAGGGTGGCTGCGGCCCCGGGGACGCCCGCACGCCGTCACCCACGGACCCCGGCCGCTTCTGCGCCACCCTGTTCTTCGATAATTGTCCTCTTCCTCCACAGATTCGTCAAACGACAAAGCGAAATTTGGGTCAAGTGAAGGATGAGTCATGGATCGAATAAAACAGGCAATAACAGAAATGAATAAAGGGTGGTTTTTTTTTGTCAGACACCCTTGAACTTATCATTCCTTGTTGTTGCAAACGTTACTTTGCGTCCAACCTTCTTTTTCTGCTTCCTATTGTTTGCCAAGACATCACTGACTTGATGTTTCGAAGGTTAAAGTGGACAAACAGAGGTTAACAAACCGGCACAAGGATCTGGAGGGAGACATTTAAAGTGCGTGACTCATCCGTGCACATTTCCTGCCCCTTTGGCACCTTGTACGTGTCGAGACAGGAACGGTCGCAAAACTGTGCAGATTTTTGCCATCAATTCCGTGCAAATAACAGGTTCTCTTTCGTTCCTTGGCCGAGGAGGAAGAAGAAGAGGGAAGGAAAAAAAAGTGTTGACGCAAGCTGGATTTGACCGTCTTCCAATTCCCACACAAAAGAAAATAAATAAAAAAAACCCCAGCTGCACAGATGACGTCATCAATATGACTTCCCATGATTTTAAATGCACCAGACTTGCCTCATTTTACTTGACCATAAACACAGCAACAAAGGACTAATTAATGCAGTGAGAAAAATGTCAAAACGCTCTTGTTGTCTCAGCTTTGCATAATGTTGAGAGTCCGATCAGCTGATCTTTTTTGTCTTTCTGCTGTTGTCTCATATGACTCAGACAGTCATACCCAGAAAGGGGTCTCCTCGTCATGTGGGCCCCCTCATTAATTACACTAAGTGGAAAATGATGCTTAATTGCGTGTCCGGGTGAGGGCACTGTCATTAACGTGCCCAGCGGAAACCGATTAGCGGCGTATCTGATACGGGTCCCAGACACGTCGACTCCAAGAACGTGGACAAGTGTCAAAACTCACAAAAACTCGCAAATTGATACACTAATAAGAGGATTTTTTTTTTGTCCCAGTCACAATTCGGTGTTTTATAGCCAGATTCAAGCTTTGGCCCGAACGATTTGACATCGTGCATAGGAGAACAGTGCACAACTATGCATAGGGAGACCAATTCTCGTTATATTGAGGCTCCACTGTGATCTCATGTAACTAACTCTTAGAGTGCGGCCACTGTGCGGAAGATTCTCCTTATACGGAGACTCCACTGTGATCTCCGGTTAGTGTCCATCTCCCGTCCACACTTGAGTGTGTCACACGTGTACGTGTGGGTGACAAGGTGCAAACGGGGCCTCGACCCGGGGGAAAAAAGTTGACACCCGAGTGTGAAAGTCCGGCCACTTGAGCCCCCCCCCTGCAGTCAAGTCTCGGCATCGGAAGAAAAATGTGCGAAAACGTCAGCGGCACCTCCGAAAATTGCTTAGCAAATATCATCGTTTAGAGGACCAACCGTGGAGTCCAAGACCATGGGGGGGTCCTGGGGGGGAAGGGGGAGCACCGGGGGTCGGGGTCGGGGTCCACTGGCAGGATGACAACAAAACACCCACTGGGCTCATTGAAAAGCTGGGTCAAAATAAACTCAGCAAGCAAAAATCCTGGCTAATGAGAGTCGTCGACACCTGAAAATAGAGCCTCTTCAGTTCTCTGTCTCACATAGGTTTTGGTGTGGACAATTGTGGAAGATGAGAGTTGGCCAAAGATTTCTTAAGAGGCAATTTCATCAAAAAAACAGATTTTTTCCGTTGACAAAGGCGGTTTTTGCCCCTGGATTACTTGTCAGATGGAACAATTAAGCCTTAGAACTTTGCTGCTAAGAGGATTTCGAACTTACGAGATTGCATTTTGTTGTCAGCCAAAGCTGCTGAGCTGAGAAGAGCGCGTCAAATAAGTGAGTCGCTTTTTGCAAGGGGCCGAAAAAGCTGCGAAACCACCTGGGAATTTGGCTGCAACAAAATCGGTTCGATGAACTTTCTGACTAAGAAGATTCGACCTTTCCTTCTTTGTTCGGAGGGGTCAGAATTGATCGAGAATAATCCAGTGAAAGGGACAAATTGCACCTCGAGATGTCCACACTCCATTGGGAAGGACAAAGAGTGCAGAAAGGGTGAAAAAAGAGGTTGCCAAACCTGGAGAATTGCATGTGTTGCTCGTGTGGGCCTTGTAGGCCCTGCTGGACACCCCCACCCCCTTGGACACCAACATCCAGACCCTTCCCCCCTGGTTCTCTCTCCCCCCACCCCAAATCGGGATCAGCCCACCGATACAGTGAAACCATCTCTAGCAACAGCTGGCCCTAAATGCTGCAGGATTGAATTTCAGGGTGACAAAAAACAGCTCCAAAATGCTTTACATGCAAAATTGAGCTGGTTTTTTTTGGCACGACCATTTGGGCACACGCACAGACAGACAGACGGACAGACGGACAGACAGAGGTGCATAACTATGTATTACTGCATTTTCAACCCACTTTGCATGTGCACGAGAGAAAGAGAGAGAGAAAAAAGTCCTCCGCTGCCTCCTACAAAAAAAAGTTTTTGTACGCCAATAAAAGCGTCTCTTTTCTCTTGGTGCGCGCGCGCGCACGCGGAGAGCTCAGAAATTGGCGGGAAGTTTCATTTTTCATTTGTCTGACAGAGTCAAAACGTTGCTTCTCTTTCTTTCTCTCGCTCTCGCTCCCGCTCCCGCACCGGCTGTCGCTCTCGCTCTCGCTCTCGCGCTCGCTCCCCAGTAGTTAAAGCCGGAGAGACAAAACCTTTTGTGTTGGCTTTTTACTGCCTCCTGCGCGCGCGTCCGCCCAAACCTGCCTGAATCTGCTGCTGTTGCTGTTGTTGTTGCTGTTGCTGCTGCGTACGAAAGATACGCATTTTCGGAGCCCGGAATATGGATTCTTTTTTCTCCTTCATACGCGTGCGTGTGCAACTGTTTTGCTGCGCTCAACCACGCCAGAAGAAGCGTACGTACAGGGTGTCCGAGATTTGGCAATTCGGTCCGCCCTGTACGCCTTCTTGGCCCAATTCCGCCAAGACAAACCGCTTCTTCCCTCCCAGCCTCTTTTTTTTCTCTCTCTCTCTCTCTCTCCTCCCCAATCTTGCGTTTCCCCTGCGTAAATTGCACGGCTTCTTTGCATTTTTCCCCCTTTGTCACGTGTGTGAGTGATGGCGCGTCAGAATCGAGCTCGGCGCGGTGGCGGCCAAAAAAGCCTGTGAGTCTTGCAACGCTTCTCCCTCCTCCCTGCACTTCTGCGCGAGCCCAGACGAGTTGGACTTTTAGGCTGTTTTTTTCTCTCTGCTCTGCGGATTATGCTAATTGCAATGAGTCGATGGTCAGGTCTGATATGGGGCTCTCATGGTGCTTTACTGTTGTGTCCGTCCTCAGGACGCTCAGATCCTCCGATCGCTATCTCTTCAGGCACACAAAGGGAGGCAAAACAAATGCCACTTGGAAAAATATTTTTCAGCTGGAGGAGAAGAGGGTTAGTTAAAAGGCTGCTGTGCAGAGAGAGAACAGTGACCTTTGTGTGTGCGCACATCACGGAGAGAGAATTGATGAACTGCTGCGCGCGCCCCTTGGTCCTGGACGGACAGACGGACAGACAGACAGACAGACTGACGGACAGATAGATAGATACACGGACAGACGGACAAGTGACGAACAACACTTTAGGGCAGTTATCGTTCATTAAAAAAAAGATTAACGCACAGGTAATGAAGCACTGGCATCTGTTCTTAGAAGCGTTATTAAGACTCATCTAACGAATGCGTCGAGCACTTGTAGACTTCATTAACGAAGCCCCAGTGAAAACACATGTAACGACCGCGCTGACGACTTCTACGAGGTGTCAAACGAGAGCCCGGACGGCGTCGGTGAGACGCTGCAGGGTGAGGAACGCCTACTGCAGCTACAGGGTGGACTGAGACTCTTTTTGGAACAGCCACGCCAAGAAACCTCCTGGCTCCACCCCAGAGACTGCCTCACCCAGGGCAATGGACCTGACGAGGCCCACAGGCCCTGGGCCCCTTGTGTTTGCCCTGGCAGTGACGGAGCCTTGCCAACAGCGAAGCATCAGTCCTCAAGTACTTTGCAGCGTCAGCAATTCTTTTTGTTTGTGTGTACAATCTCCCGGAATAATGACCCAAAGTGCTTTTTCTGCGTTTTCACACGCGTGCGTCTCTCTCTCTCTCTCTCTGTGGTCACGGCTGTCTGTCAATGCCGTACTCTAATTTTGCCAACAGACCGTAATTTCCCATAAAATATCATATTATTCCACAATGACGGCACGTGGCGGTGAAAGCAGGGACCAAATCCTCCCCCAACCCGCCCAAATTTTGACAGACAAGCCCGTAATTGGACGCTTGGGGATTGGCGGAATATTGGGGAGGCAGAAATAATGTCGAGATTATGCACCGTCATAGTCTCGAAGCAGATAACAAGATGAAGAGTTACTCGTCTGGAGTCAGACCAAGCTGAGCTGCCTCCAGCGCCGTCCTCAGCTTCTACCAGAACATTCTCGTTCCAAGACGAAGTTTATTTTTCCTTCTTGGGCACTGAAATCGCGCACGCGCATGTTTGTTTCCCCAAATGCAACTTGAGAGATGCGAAATTCTCTCTTCTCCGTGACCCCCAGGTTGGAGAGCTGGGGAGCAGGGGTGGGGGTGGGGGTCTTACCCCCCCCCCTTCCTTGACACGCATGCGTGCTCACGTGCCACCGTCTCCTCACACATGTGCGAGAAGCACCTGATGACGGCGGCCAGGGCTGTCAAAACCTTGACGTCTTTCCACCAGAGATCGGATTCGGAGACATGTGACATTTATCAGGTGTTCTTCGCGGCTCACACGGCGGCAGACGCGTCTTTGCCGGCTCACACGACCGTGCATCTCTTCCTAGCTCATCACCATAAACCTGACGACTCCTTTTTTTTTTAGTGCAAAACTTTTGCTCTCTCCCTTCCCATCCACTCATAATTAGGCGTCGGGCTGGCATTTTAGCAGCTTCTTCTACGCCGGAATTTTAGTTACTTTCCAGCAGTATTTTTGGGCGCGCTCTGGCCCAACTTTCCACCCAATGGGAGACTCTTTCCACTCAACCCTTTGACTGACTCACCTGCAATTCCGGCCCGATGTAATTAGTGACTGTCACTCCAAAATGAAATCTACGAGAGTGAAGTGGTAACCGGAGAGAGTCATTAATGCATCTGTGCTCTTACCGTAAAACGGTCCTCAATTTTAATTAATTAAAAGCTTTCTTCGGGCGGACGCGAGCGTTGATTCGTTCAGCCTTTCACAGTGTTTACCTTTTTTTTACTTTACTTTTTCGGCATTATCTTTTAGTAGACCTTTTCAGACATGTGACGCAGGCTGAGGAGAATGACGCAGTCGCTCCATGGAATATTTAAACGTATAAAACACAGTGAGAGAGCGATTTGACTGTTGTCGTCAGACTCCTGTGACCCAGAGAGAAGTCTCCGTTCGACCGCCATTTCTAGTCAGTATCCGTAGAAGCAGCCCAGCTTAAAATGCTGTCAAGTCGAGATCTTACTGTACTGCAGAGTAAAAACAGCCTGAAGCTGCTCGTGGGCTGCTCGTATCGTTGGATTGAGACCTTCACTGTACGTGTCAAAAGCTGGTGAGCAAGCTGCACTGTCGTTAAATCGAGACTTCACTGTCTGAGCATTGAGAGGGGTGAGGAACATTCTTCAAAACTAGTGTAAAACTCTGTTAAGCAGCTCCTCTTTGCACACACGCGTCATGTCGTCGTAAATAGGCCAGAACCTGCGCAGTCTGAGCCGTCAAGACGTTCACGGCGTCGGAGGAGAGCGCCTTTTGCGGCCCACACGACGGCTTCAACCCTTCCTCGCTCCCTAAGGAGGAAGACATCTTATCATGAAAAGTGTCGAGTTTCTTTCTTCTCGGCAAACAAACACGCGCGTAAATTAGGAGAGCAAGAAAATCACTAGCAAATAATACGATCTGTGCGTGCGTGCGAGCGTGCGTGCGAGCGAGCGAGCGCGTGTGCATGTGTGCGTGTGTGTGTGCGTGTCAGAGAGAAGAGTGAACGAGGTGACGCGGAGAAATTGAGATGCATTTGGGCTTCTCTTTCTGTCTCAGTGATACTTGGAGCTGAAAGACATGGTCAATAACCCACGTTTCATGCAGTCGGAAGCACTTCTGACTCACCCTGTGGGTGTCGAAATTTTTTTAAGGTGGTCGAATTTTCTGTGTGTGTCAGATTGACGACTCAATGTTGACACGATATCAAATAATATTTGGAGGTCTCCACGTGCTCGTGTGACAGCGTCGAAATAAACATGACATTTTTTGCTGTAGAAAACATCATCAAATTTGTGCCTCGCACACAAAAAGATCAGGCGTGATGAAACCAATTTCCAGGGGGGGGGGAGGTTGTACCCCCTCACCTCCCTCCCCCCTTTGTTGACGTTTGAGACCACCAAAGCTCCTGTGCACACAAAGCTTTTTGACCAGACAAGATGATGACATTACTAAATGAGCAAGACTTGGCCAGATTGAGCAATTTACGCCAAATTGGCATCATTTATCTCCTTCACAGGGAGGAGGAAGCTGATAAGAAAACTTTCTCTGAAATGCACACAGAGATACCGAGTTAAAGGCGCGCTCAGGCTCGCAAAAAGGGGCTTTTTGGTGCTCTTCACTGACTTGCGAAAAAAAAGTGCAGGTTGTTTTCAAGGATTTTTTTTTGAGTTACGGCTCGAGGACGAATTTTTCCATTTTGTGACAAAACACCACAGATCAGTGTCAAAATGTCTTATTTCCCCCCCAATCAATGCGTTATCTTGGCAGCGCGCGTTGTCTCACTCGAGTTTCTTCAAGGTCGTTGCGTGATGCACCCAGATGCTTGAAATTTTGTAATAAAACGCCACAAATCATTGCCAAAATATCCTATTGACGTCTTGATCAACGTCTTATCTAGCACTGAGCGGGTGAGGCAGCAGCTCGGCTTAGTGCTTAGTAGAGCTGTGTCGAGTCAAAAAAAAGTCGAGTCCTCAATCTGAATCGAGTGAGGACTGTTATGAATCCGGAATCTTCGACATCAATTTCGGCTGTGAATCCGATTCAAACCCGATTCAAGTCGAGTCCCGATCCAACCTTGTCAGAGACGAAAATGAGGGGGTTGCCAATGGAGACCCGAGTGAGGTTCAGTCTCTGCCAGACACCATCGATGTGATTTGTCCTTGTCTCGAAATGAGTCGGCTTCAGCATCTGTTTGCCCAATCTGCCCAGACTCGGTGCTGCCTGCCTGCCTGCCACACTGACCTCGGCCGGCAATTGGAGTTGCCGAGCGTTTATTTACCCATCGTCATAATCATCATGTAATTCAGATCTGAATCACTGGTACATCCTAAAACCCGCCGAATTTTGAAGAATCATGATTCGAATGACCTTCATCACTAATGCTCAGTTAAGTTCTTCCCACTTGTGATTAGCTCTTATCTTAAGCGTCTCATATGTCTTTCTCCATGTAGTGTTTATTTGGCGTACGTCTTTATCCCTGTCCAGGTAGTCACGTGCGTACGTACCTGATGTACGCAGAACTCGGACCGCTGATTCACGTTGGCGCCTGACATCAGGCCCGACAAAGAGCTGAATTGCGTCGAAAGTGAAGAGAATGATGACCTTTTTCCTTGTATCAGTGCACAGCGCGTTGCTGCACTGCCCACGGCTTCTTCGCCGTCCCCAGCTCAACCGTCTCTTTCTTTGATACACGCACGTGTTAAGTAGCGACGCATTCGCATAAATTCAAACGTTTTCCACTTGAACTCCAAGTGAATCATGCTAACACTTTACAAAATTTCCACTTCTGCGTGCTCAATGGAGAGCAATTTTCAAACCTTTGCATCCACTTTCACCCTCCCCCCCCCCCAACTTTTTTCACCCTTTCTTCCTCTTGTGCTTTCCCCAATTACTTTTGCTCCCTTGAATTTTATTGCGCGTATTTTGCTCGTGTTGGCCACGCCCAAGCAAGACCACGAGCAATTTATGTGTCACCTCCATCGAGGATTTTTTGCTTCTCTGATTTCATCCGCCTTTTAAAAGCTACGCAAACAGAATCGGAATATGTTAAAATCTGCCAAAACTTTACAGTGGAGCCCGCGAACCTTCAGTACCAAGGCGGGGGGAACAATGGAGGAGGAGGACTCCAGGCAGAGGAGAAGGACGTTGGACAGTCCTTGGACAGACGCAGCTCCAGTGTCAGTGCAGGACCTGACAAAGTCATCCCCAAGACACTGTCTCAGTTGGCCTCCAAGCAGAAAAGCCGCAGCCACCTCCACTGCCACGCCCCTATTGCGAGGAGCTCACTGTGCCTGCTCCTCCGCTCCAACGCTATAAAGTATTGTTGTGGTTGGCTGCTTCACTCTTCAATTGGAAACCCAATCTTCTTTTCCATCCTCTGAAAGCAGTAAATAGGGGGATCAGCATAAGTTATATTTTCCTCCAATATGGGAAGACAGCAACTGTAGGAAAGGGGGGGGGGAAGGATCCTTTTTTGAAGTGCCTCTATGCAAATCAGGCTGATTTGATCTGACGACGAGAGAAATCACTTAGGCTCTTGTGTGACGGTTGTTGCGTCGAGCGCGCTCGACGGGCGCGCGCCCGCCGGGTGCCAAGAAGACGGGTTCTGGCACCGTTTGGCACGAGAATCCTTTTCGCAAACATGGTCGGACGAGACACACAGGACGGACAGGCGAGATTGACGGATTGGAGAGGCGAGCATGACCTCCGCATTGACACTCAGTGGGCGCGCGTGTCAGTCACGACCGTGGCGACGGAGGGGGGGGACGGAGGAGAGGGGCGGCTTGCAGTGGTGGCCAAATCAAATACTACTTTCTGTTTCGTCTCTTCACTTTGATAAAAAATGGTGCAAAAAAACAGAGCTTTTCTCTCTCTCTCTCTCTCTCTTTGTGTGCGCGTGTGTGATCAGAAATCGAAAATTGAACAGTGGAGAGAATCAATGGCTTTCACGGTTGAGAGGATCTTTCTGAAGCTTTTTTTTGTTATACACGCGTGTTAACCAACAATTGGAGACACACACAGAGAGGAAAGCGTCTTCCTTTTTTTGGAAAGCCACCTCCAAAGAATTTATGTCTGATGAACTTGGCGGATTTTCCATTAAAATTCAAATCAGAGAAAAGAAAGGCTTGTTGCTCTCCAGGGAGCTGCTTTCCGCGGATTTTGGGACGAATTTATACAGAAATGCGTGCTCATACGTGGGGGGTTGGGTTGGGTGGGGGGAACCAAACAATAAGCTATAAATCGCACCTGTTGTAGACGTTGGAATAAAGAGATTTCGGCAGATTTTTCTGTGGTCGGTTCTCTCCAAGCCTTCAGCAGCCAGCGTTGATAGAGGCAATTCTTATTAATACGTTGTCCACGCACAATGAAAGGCACGTTCAGAGGTCGTAAATTTCTCTTTTGCCACTTTTTTCAAAAGCTTTTGCAAATAAATCCTTTTGGCCCATACGTCATTAAGGGCCAACCCCCCTTGGGGAAACCAACAAAAGATTTGAATCATCACCAGTTTTCGCGTAACTGATTTATTGGAGAGGGAGAGAGAAGAGGAGGGGGGGAAGAGACTTTGCCCCCTCCCCACAAAAATGACCCCTCTTTCACCCCCGACCCTCCCTGACCAGAGCAGCATCCCCTGAAAGATCAAAGAGACACGCGACCCCCCTACCTCCCCCCCCATTGAAAAAGAGAAAAAAGTGTCAAAAAATTCCTGTCATTTCCCCTCCAGGAAACAAAGTCTTTTATCCGTGATCAATGATTTCCCTCACATTTATTTCGGCGTTGTCACTCTTGCTTATGGCAAAACTGCACAGGGTAATTAAGCCCCCAGGGGGGTCCCCTGCAGGCATTTTATGGGGCAGGCAAAAGTGGAAATTTTCAGGCATAACAAAACATTCTTCTTCCTTCTCCAGTGTCCTTCCACATTGGAAAGGTCAGCACCAACTAATAAATGTAAATAAGAGTTTTATGTCAGCACATAAAATCCTAGCACACAAACACACACACTCCAAGCATACACAATGAGGAGGAGGAGAAGGTGCCAAATTTTGCACCCCATCACCATTATTTGAAGTCTACAATTTTCTGCCCAGATGGGAGCAACTCTGACTTTTGCACATGCTGATAATTACAAAGTTTTTCGCCAAACTTATCAAAGCCATGATGAACAAGGCACGAAATTTCACTTCCTGTTCATGGTAGAAGAGAGAACAAAGGAAAGCAGCCCATGGAGGTCCTGAAGCACGACCACGACCACCACCCTGAACCCCCCTCCCTCTCCTCCTTCCCTCTTCTAATTCCACGAAAATGCACCTGCAGCCTGTTTGAAAAAGTCCAACAGCTCGTACTGGAGAGGACACGCGAGTCTGAATGAGTAACATCTGTTGTGTGTGTGTGGGGGGGGAGAGAATAAAAAAACTTGTAATTTGCATGTTTGTTGTCCGACTTTTGTTGAATTTTTGCCTCCTTGCACTTGAATGTGGCCTTAATGACAACCACACTTGCGAAATTTTGTGGACACTTTTATCATTTTTTTCCTCCTCAGCGTGCCAGATGCCAAAAAAGTTGACGAGCTTCATACGTAAGCAACTTTCCTGCTCTACCCCTCCTCCTCCTTTCCTTGTTTGCGTTTTTCCGATCAATTTTTAACAGCATCACAGATGTCGACTTTTTTTGGAAAAAAAACCATCACGTGCGCTTGTTTGGACATCATAGGCTGCACCTCGTAAATACGTAATTGATAGGGTGATTGGGTGGAAATTATCAGGGGGGAGGGAAGAGAAAGAAGAAGCTTTCTTTTCTTCGACTGAGTCCAACTCTCCCCCGGTGTGGAAGCGTTGATGAAAAGGATCGTACAGGGCGAGTCAAGAAAAGACTGTGGCTGAAGCGCACTTCTGACTCACCCTGTGGCCTCCCTCCCGTGTCTGGTGGAGGCTCCAAACAACCTCTGAGTGAGTTAGCAGTTGACAAGTTGAAAAGAACCGTGACTTATTTTCCCATTTTCGTCCCTCTGTGTGTGGCTTTATTATATCGCACAAACCACTCAAGCTTTTGTAATCACACGTGCTACACACGGAGCAAAAAAAACTTGATTGCATGACAACCAGATCCTCAGGAGTCTATGAGGCAGCTGCCGTGTGAGCCGCCAAGAGTGCGCGGCGGGCGGGCCGTGCGTGGGTTTGAGGCTCACACGGTGGCCGACCAAGGTTTCAAAGCCTTGTTAGGAGTCACAAAAAATCGTGGGGATAATCGTTCTTGATGGATTTTCGGGGCTGCTCTTGCGAATCATGGATTCTTCCTGGAATGAGCTTGATAAAATTTTCGACATTAATTTTGTGAGGACAGCGGGCAAAAAAAAACTTGAAAAACCACTAAAATTCCGGCGTCAGAAAAGTTCATTTATCCTCTCAATGACTCATCAGAGCTGCAACTTTTGCACGCGCGAAAAAAAGAGATGCACAAGCAGCGGAAGGAGGAATGTGACATTCCTTGGTCATTGGTCATCCTGCTCTGGATCTTCCCATGACCAAAATCTCAAGCATTTCCTGCAGATGAACGTTGAGATTAAGGCAAACGTTTCCTTTGACGCCAGAGAAGACACAGAAATGTCCGCCAGTCAAAGGGTTAAACGCGCAGGAAGAGACCGGCGCTCAAAGACCTGCGGCCGGCTAGAAAGGACTCAGCTGACCTCAGATGCGACCTCGAGGCCTCGGCCACGCGCTGTGTGCAGAGTCGTGCCTGCCCGACAGATCCTCCTGATTTTCGTGGACAGAGTTGTGTCTACCTGATGAGATTTGACGAATTCTTCAGATTTCTGACCCCTTTTTTTCAGGTTCCCCCCCCCCCAACAACAAGAACATCTCCGACAATTTATGAGCGTGTGTGCGAGCAAAAATGTGCTCGAGGGGGGGAAGAATTTGAGGTGTCGTAATTTGGTTTAATGTCTTCTTCAAAAAGCTGTCGACAAAATGTCAAGAAGTCAAGTGCGAAGAATGTCGAGGTTCTGACAGGGGGGGATACCTGATATTATATGAGCTCCCTTATTGCGGAAGTTCCTGGGATGGCTTGAATTCTAGCGGGGGTCAAGAGTCGCAAGGCTCATTTGGCACTTTCTCTCAATGCCAAATGCCAAATTCCCTCTGACAGCAGAACAATCATCATTTATTTGGCTGTTCCAACTTGAATAATTATCTGCCAAAGTGAGAACAGCGAGGAGAGAGAGAGAGAAATTGTCCAAAAGTGAGTCACAAAATCAATCGTTTGGATGCGCTCAATTTGGCCGATGGAGCAGAAGTTTGGAAGCCTCTGGCAGATTGAATTTTAACGTCTTTATGCACGATTTGTTCGCACGCGCTTTGGCGGACGAGATGTGCATGAAATTTTCTTTTTTAGGACCAACCTGACGTACGATTGATCGATCACGACTGCGGCCTTCATTGGCCTTTTTGGAGCTCAACTTGGACCTCCTGTTGACGTTGACCAGGGCCAGCCTGGCAACAACATGCCGAGCATCGCTCCAGACATGATTTAGTAGCTCCACAACCGCAGACACGCGCGCAAGCACGCAGAGAAATTGATTCCAGGGACAATCCTTTAGCATGATAAATGCATATCTCCGCCTTATCACTTACAATTGAACTGCTCTTTCCATGAATATTTAAATGGCTTCTCTCTGCTGGTCGATAATTCAAAAACAAGCACAGTTCTGCTTCAGAGAGAAGACGCGCGCGCGCACACGCAGAAGAAGCACGCACACACACACACACACACACACGCAGAGAGAGAGAAAGACAACAAATTTGGATTTATTCATGAGCATCATTCAGCGTGACAAATTCTCTTTTCTTTGCTGGCATCTGCCATTCTCTCCACTTTCTGCAGATCTCTGTGCAAATTCTTCATGAAAATCCGGGAGGATTAATTGCTTCTCCATCAAGTGACAGCTCCGAGAGAAGGCCCTTAAATCCCCAAGCTCGCAGAGAAAGAACGTGGCAGCTCTTGGAACAGTGCATGAAAATCATCGTCACTTGGGGATGAAACAAAGATCAACGGATCAACGTCAGATCTGATGAGACAGAGTTGCCACCACTGTAGTCCTACGTCATAGGGCAGATGAGGTCCCCGTCTCGTCACCGTCAGGCGGCCCCGGACCATTGGAGAGGCTAGAATTGCCTGCTGGAACTTGGGTGCGCAGGAGAGCCCCCGATTTGTCTCCCGGAATGGCAACCCCGGAAAGCATCGGAGAGCCCAGAACTGCCTGCCACGGTGAAGAGGGCTGTTAGTTCACCCAAATCCCCCCCCCTCCCCGACCTGGGAGTGGCAACCCTGCAGCCTCCGAGGCCAACTGAGGCCAAGACATTCCATTAACTGTGAATGACGCTTCCCTCATCGGCGCGGAATTCGTCATTGCTGCAAATTGACAAGACCTTCACGGTCTCCTCTGCCTCCAGCTCCTTGTGCTCCTGTCTCTTTTCCTTGTCCGGAAATGAGCGAAAACGAGGACAGCAACAAATCGGCGTTGTCACCGGCGACGGAAGTTGAAAAATGGCGCGCGCAGCAGACGCTTAAATGATTGCCTTTGTCTTCTCTTTCCTTCATTTGTAACAGGTTCAAGAGATGTGTGCGTGTGCGTGTGCGTGCGTGCGTGCACGTGTGTTCAGTTAAGTAAGTGGTTTTTTTTCTTTCCTTTTCTTCCAGTAGCAACTGCGGTTAGCGAAACGTGTACAGGGTGAGTCTGACTGACGTGGACGCGCACAGGGTGAGTCAAATGTGATCTCGGACGCTGCTCGACGAGGGAAAATTACGGTGGTTGCAACTGGGAAAAAGGTGGTATTTGAACAAGATTGGCTGACCTAGAATTATTATTGTTTTACGCACTTTTTTTTTTGGGGGGGGGGGGGGAAGTCGTCCGAGACAAACAATTGTGTGCCCTCCGACCAGACGAGGCTGACGTTCAAGTCCTACTTCAGCCTCACCCGGTATGTGCACTCAGCCCGGGATAATGAGGTGAAAAGGCTTCGGTGGCATTTGGCAACTGCGTCCTCAAGTGCCAAACACGTGCGTTTCTCTGGCTTTCTCTGAGTGCCAGAAAGTAAAAACGCCTGTTGTGCACTCGTACATATGCTCAATAAACCACACAGATAAAGATACGCAGATAGCTTTAATTGACGCTTGATGTCTCTGTTTGAGTGAGTGAGTGAGCTTGGCTGCTTGGCTGCCTCCGCACTCGGCTCTCGGCCAGACAAAAAAAAATGTCATACTCCAAGCTGCACTGATTGAGACGGTGCTCCAGAATGGGGTCAGTCAGACCCTGACCCCCTGTTATCAAGAGTGGGAAACACTTGCAAGTGAAACTTGGGTCACTCTGGAGAGAGAAAAGCCATCCTCCCTCACCCTCACAGTGGGGGGTGCCCATTTCCTTAGTCAGTCAGACGAACTGCTCTTTTGGGCACTCCCCCAAGAGTGGAGCATCGTCAATAACAATACACACATTTGTCTGGTTGAGTGTGTTCGTGTCTAGCCACCATCAGTGATTATGTCTCTTTGAAAAATATGACAGCTCTCGTTTTTTGAGTGGCACAAAAGTTTGGGAAAGCCTGAAAGTTGCTATCGACCTCATTTGTCAGTAAGAGCATTTCGCTGTTCTCTCCCAAAGGAGTGGTCCATGTGTCACACAAAAAGGGGTGCACTTCAATGCGCTGGCTGGGCTGTGGCAGCTACAGCAGGTGCTGCTACAGAGTGCATTTTTCAATATTTTTAACAAGGATCTTCCTCTTTCTGGGGGATGGATGCACTTGAGAGACACATGTCAAGAGTCTCTCTCTAATTTTGGCTGACGACGACGTTTTGGCAAATTTCCATTGTCAAAAAAATCAGTCAGGCAAGATGTGAGAGCAGAAACAGACAGAATTTTCGACTAATCTGATGAACATTCTCTAGGAAATCAACTCTAGAAATATCTGATTCACCCACCAAAAGGGGGTGAAGTAACTACTGCTCTGCCAGACAACCGGGCTCTTTGGCACGCGCAAAGAACGTTGTCAGCGGACCGGAGGAGCCGGCGTCTTCCCCCCCATTTGTCTGGCAGAGACAGAAAGCTCAAAAAAGAGGCAAAATTCGGAGATTAATTCCGCTTATTAATCTTTCTAAAGCTCAATCAGACAAAAGAATCACAAGTGGCCTCTGCTGCACTCACGCACACACATGGAGAGAAATGAAAACAAGGACAACAGCTTGGCAGCCTATTTGACCCCTTGCAGCATTTCAAAGGATGCTGCTGATCTGCCATATGTTGTTTAAACAAGTGACAATAATCTCTTTAAACCCATCCACCCTGTACTGTCTTGCACTGCACGTGCGCGCGTGCGTGTCTGCGTCCCGTCTTTGTGCTCTCTCTCTCTCTCTCTCTCTCTGCCAGACCAAATTTCTAAACGAGATTTTAATCTGGACATGGCCAACAACAGCCCCATGCTCATCCTTGATCAGGAGGAGGAGGGGAGCTGAATATGGCCCACCAGCAGCTCCGCACGGTGGACTCGGTGACCACGCGCACGCCGCCACTCAGTCTGTGCTATTCAGCCCCGAGTCAGTTCGACGGCAACAAAGTTATGTCTCGTAAAAGCTGAAGCGCTTTTATGGCTACAGCACCTGCAGCAAAAATAATTGTTTGCGAATTAAAAAAAGAGAGAGCAAATTGGAGCAAGAAAGAATTATGATTTACAGCTGTTTCCTGATATCACTTTCAAACAACTTTGTATACTTGGTCGGCAACCAAAGGAGCTTCAGTGTGTCGATTTGGCTGGAAAAGAGAAACACTTTTAGTTGAGGCCGTCAAATGGTAACGACGGGATTGTTTTGGCAGGATGGCTCAAGAAGATTGGTTCTCTCAATTCCCTGGAGTTTCCTTGTACAGACCGACCAAGATTTGCCACTTTCACTGCAGACAGTGACGATTGTACGAAGAAACAGGTTTGCCAGAGTTGCCAGATCAGGACATTTCGCCTGCTGATCGAAAGTGGATCTCTGTTTCAGCGTCATCCTGGTCATCCAGTGCAACCCCTGATTCAATTGTCCCTTTGCCCGAGGTGAGGAGAACTGAACTGTCGATTTCTGTCTCCTTTGAGTCAACGCAACAAGCAGCAACTTTACAGCAACGACTGGCACAGGTCTGGTCGAGGATCATGGAACTTCCCTGAAATGGATGTTTTTGCACGCA
>JAAUXU010064029.1_pt1 | contig 47755 bp, 51 predicted proteins | sample 7278151 | NCBI WGS metagenome assembly JAAUXU01 (sample SAMN14350113, study PRJNA611818) | marine sediment metagenome | isolation source: surface marine sediment (1.8m) | place: French Polynesia: Moorea | collected 2018-08
GCCTACTCCTGGCCTATCGGTCTTCAACATCGTTTCTGGGTTGAACTGCTCTTACTACAGAGAGACGTCCCCCCAGTGCTCAGGTTTGATCAGGGGCCAACCTGATCTTCAGTGAGATGAACCACATGAGCACCGTGTCTTCCAGTAGCATAAGAGTGGCATAAGTGTAAAACAAGTCACAGCGTGCAGTTTATTGCTGACATTGATGCTCTGTATGATTTTGCACTACTCATGATGAAAACTAGCAATGTCATAGCTTAATTCAGTACCTTGTATCGTGTCTCATCTCTGACGAATCAACTCTCTCTACGCTCGAGTCCCATGGTGAAATAAGCTAAAGTTCCTTTTGTCTGTCTTTACAAACTGCCAGTCTCGTCTCGACGTCTCGAACAAGCGAAATCGTACAGTGACCTACTGAAGGTTGAGAATCATTGAATGAGATGAAGACGTGGACCAAATTCCACGTAGTACATAAAGCCCTCGGAGGGTCACACATTGGCATGATCTGTTGGCACTAGTTTGTAGTATTGCCTCGGCATTAAATGAGCGAAGGACTGTGTTGCAACCTCACAAAGACCAGCTGCACGTACGACTTTTTAAATGCAAGCAGGATTTTGGACACAACGCAAATTAAGTAAATTTTCGGACTAGACGAACGGAACTGGGGCAATTTTTCGTGCCTCACACGGTACTGTACAGTTTACGGTACAGTACACGGTACTGTACAAATTTTGATGCGGAACGTGTAGATACGATTTTTGGGCACGATTTTTGGTTCATTGTCAAGACTGCCCATTTTAGTGCTAGAGTGCTCAAAAGGAGGCCACTGGGAAAGGGGGCATGCCAAAGAGGGTTGAAATTTGACTTTTTCAGAGGGTAAATATTGATGAAATCGCCTGAAATTTTCATGGAAGACTCCTGCTGTCCAAGCCCACCTTTTCCAGGGGGATTCACTCTGCAGGCCCTCCGGGGCCATCCCCAAGCACGCAAAATCCCCGTGTCCGGTTTGAGAGGTTGCTAGGTTCAGTGAAGCTACAAAAAGATAGCGAGAGGGTGACACTAGTGATGCTTACGAGTTGGGCTCGACTCGCAAAAGTACGAGTCGAGCTGGATGTTTAGCTCGGGCCTTGGCATTACCACGGTACATGCGCCGAGCCGCGAGCCGGATGTTTAGCTCGGCCGTTTATGTAGCACAGTATACATATAATTTAGAGTAACTCTTTGATGCAGCTTTCCTTGGCTTTCTGAATGGAAATTGCTGAGAGGCTACAAGTCACAAGAATGAGTTAACAGTTTCTGAGCATGATAATATGTGTCTGTGTCCTTTCTGTCAAATACTACTGATCACAGCTTCAGTGCTGTTGCCCCTAATGCGTTTGTCCAGCTTTACAGATATTATGGCTGGCTCGGCTCGTAGGTATATGATTTGGAGCCAGATTTTTTGTAGCTCGTCTCGGCTCGAGCCTTAAAAAGCCGGCTCGTAAGCATCACTAAGTGACACTTCGACATGTAAACAAAGTCATCGACGACAGTCGGGACTTGTCCGGAGAAGCCGCTACAAGTGTGGACACTCCGGAGGAGCCGCTACGAGTGTCGACGAGGCTCGACCTTGACGGTCCGGAGAAGTCTCCATCGCTGAGTGCGATCAGCAGTGGAGGTCGTGACTGTACATTAGACATCTAACTGTGCCTATCCAACACTTGTCTCCAGAGCAAGCAGTACCGGGTGTCTAAAGAACCAAGAGTTTCTGCAGTGATCCTGCACGCACGTGGTCTCAGGTACGCAACTGCCCCTTTTATTTGGGAATGGACGCGTTTGCAAAAGTCTTCGTAAATGAGGTTGCCACAGATCCACAATATGGCATATTATCCTTCGTACGCCTCCGTCGTCAACTTAGCTACCGGGTGTGCCATGGGCATTCGCGCCTTGGACAGGCCAAAGAAAAAGTGCACGGTAACTGAAGGGACACCCGGTACGTGCCTTATTGGTCGGCCATTCGTATGAAAAATGGGACTGAGTGACAAATGGACATCGCTTCACACAAGGTTATGACTTTTACTTGCCTGAATACACCATTACAGGCTCAATTACGAGGCATTCATCATTTCTAGGAGTGACTTTTGAGTATGAGCGACTGAGTCCCAGACGCTGTCGTGGTTGTTCTTGTTGGGGGTGCCAAAGAGCAGGAATCAAGAGTCGAAAATGGATAACATTGTTAGGAGCACTAACTTTGTTGTGTTGAACTTGCGTGTTGAGGCCGTCCTAAGATATCTCGTGTGGAGGCCACGAGGCCGAAATGTCATCATAGCGAGGCTGTTCACAGAAATGATCAGATGAAGGTCACAGATTATGCCCTGCTGTATAAATGACGTCGGTTTATGTACTGTGGTCATGTCAAGACGCAGGCCTTTGATGAATATTTCTCCTTGTTCTACATCTTTTTGCCTCCTTTCTCCTCTTCGCTGAGATTGAGAGATCGTCCGGAGATTTCGCTGAGCCTCTTGAGTCTCTTCAGGTCTTTGAGCTGCTCCTCCAAGTCCTTGTTCAGGGAGTCGAGCAGACGGATGCGCTCGGTTTCGTCCAATGCTGCGTCTGAAGAATTGGGAGTCATGTCTAAAATTGGATGTTACAATTTGTTGTCATTTTTCGCCCGTTGAAGGAGGTTTTCCTGTTCAATGAGAAGCACGAATCCCAGCTGTTGTACGTGATCCGGAGCTAAAGGTTTTTTCCCAAACACACGAGGACCCACACGGATCCCGACCATTTTAAATTGGCCACATCTCAGCTCCTAGTGGACCGATTTAAAAATTCCTTTTACCGGTTTTAGCGTACTGAATGGGGTTTTATGCTACATCGATCGTTAACTTTGAAATATCAGTTCCACTCATCAATTTCCTTCACATGATTAAAACTTGGTACCAAATCCCTGCTCATCTGCGTAGAAAAGTTTGATGGCAGCAGGACGGGGACGCTTGTCACACCACTAAAACTGTCACGTCATATTTGAAATTTAAATTTGCAGTCAAACCTTTCACACTTTTGCCGAGTGGCCTTCCGGCTCTCCTGACATTAATCCCCTTGACTATTGGCTAAGGAGCCACATTGAATCACATGTTTACGAGAGCAAAACCCCGCAGCATTGAAGAAGTAAGGATACTCATTGAGACTTAACCAGCGTTAGTCCCATGCAAATCACTAAACTGTCTGCATGCAACACTCAAAAGCATGAAAGATTGTGCCTGAATGCAGACGGCAGCCATCTCCAACAGCTCTTAGAACATCACAAACAGTTGTGGAGAATGAGCTGCCAGAAATAAACTGTCTGATGATCACCCAAAAACCCATATATTACACAACAATCTGCAAAAGGAAGTTCCAAAATCGGTCAGATACGAGCTGAAATATGTGCCAATATGAAATGGTCGGTATCTATGGGACACCGTGTGTGTAGCTGGGGCTCCTCATTTTTTTTTAACTAAACATGACAAGCTGGAAAATTGCAATGCGACAAAATGGAAACGTGTCACCCCTTGACCTACTGTATGTACACTTTCCTTGGGGACATCCCAACAATCTACAGTTATGGGCAAGGTAAATAAAGAGAGAATCTTGGTCCCTCAAGGAATATATAAATAAAAATGATGATATAATTCCACTCACGGGAAGTGTTATCATCGCTGGTGAAATCTTCCTCATCCGCAAAAGGAATACTTGCACCAGCTGCTCCAGCACCAGTACCAACGCCAGAACCAGCTACGGCTCCCCTTCGTGATTCGGTAATCACAGAAGATCTGATTCCACCGCCCACAGAACTAATTTCTGCCCTTGACGGCGGCGCATTTGGTTGTGCCGAGTGGCGCCGCTGGCGCAAGATGCGTGAGCGAAGCGCCGGCGTAGCCGAGTTGGCCACCGTCGCTGCGGCCGTGGCAAAGAAGCGGCTGGAATTCCCCGGCGGCGATATCAGCGAGGGGTGTTGGTGGTCGTCACTGTGACCCCAAACTTCTTCCTCCAGCTGGTCAATCTGAGGGATATTTATCACTTTAGTGCGTGTCAGCCGACAAATGTCTGGTAGAGCAGTCGTCCCACCTCCGTGGCCATCTTGTCTCTGTTGGTGACGTTTTCCAACATATTTTGCACGATCCAGCTGGGGAGGCTGAAGTCCAACTTTCTGCCCTTGCCTCCTGACTGGCACTCGTCGTAGAGGTACACGGGATATTGTCTTTCACCGAAAATAGAAGCAAGAGTTTAGTAGAGTATGCATATATGTATCCGGTGAAAAAGACCTGTTCTTTACAGACCTGTGTCTTGCTTGATATCTCATGGCGCAATCTTACGTATTTCCAATTGTTATTTATTGTGCCAGGAACTTGGCCTTAAGAACTGACCTCGTCTGCAAACGTGACCTATTGTTGAGAATTTATTTTCTACCTACAACTATCGTTGTTACGTTGTGATCACTGCGCAGCTGGCCTCAAAAGCCTTTTCAAGAAATGAACAGGATATTGTGACAATTCGCTTACTAGAGGTAGGAACAAAAAATGGACTGGTCCGAGGTCGCAGGCCAGTGACAGCTCACCTGGTCCTTCCGAAGTCACCGATGAGCGTCAAGGCCTTCCTGCCCTCCGTCCTGAAAAGGTCGGGCCGATTGCAATCAGCTGGGCGGACGCATATCCTGGTGTAGGAGTTGTCGTTGTTCTCGTCCCGCGTAATTTCGTCGTCACTCCCTCCTCCGGTGGCCAAGAAGTACAGGTAGGGGAAGAGTTGGGTGGCCTTGAGCCACTTGCGACGGTGGCTCCTGGGCAGGTAATCCGCCACAGAGGGATGGCGCACCAAGATATCCTCCAGTCCTATCACCTTGTCGTTCCCGACACATTTGTTTCTACAGAGTGTCGCGCAAAGCATCCACGAAGGCCTCACCTGTAAGACAGTCTTTTCCAACCTGATGACGCCGGCCTCTTTGAAGAGCTCCTCAGTCTTGTTGACTGTAAGACCCACGATCAAGTTGGATATGGTGATGCTTACCAGGAAGAGGAAGACCGCGAATAGTAGTTGGGTCGACCCGTTACTACCTTCGTCCTTTAATGGAAAATAACTAACTACTTGTGATTGGTGATTATTAGTTTAACTGGAGATTACTAGGCCCATCTACGTAGATTATGATCCAGAGATACTAGATCTTGCCATCCGTGGACATTAGCTTGCTGTGCGAAATCTTTTTACCAAAATTTTGGTGACAAAAAATAGCAGCATTTCTACCTCCACATTGTCCCAGGTGAAATTTTCCTCAAAGTCAAACTCTCCAATCATCATGACGAGGACTTTGAGAAAAGCAGTGATGGGACTCTCAAAAGATAAGTGATTGGGGAGCAACAGGTGGAAGGCAAAGGCAAACGCCAGCAGGGTGGTGCTATACACAAGCAGGAGGGCCAACAGCAAGTACATGACGTGGACAGACCTGAAAAAAAGAGAAGCGACCTTCAGGCCTTAATCTGGACTGTGAGGGAGATGTGCACCGGGTGTCTCCCAAATCTCATGGAGACACGAGTTGCCGGCAATAAATTCACTTTCACACCCTGTACTTACATGTAAATATAGACTCCCAGGGCAGGAAATCTGCCGAGCAGCAGAGTCATGCCAATCCAAGCCAAGAAGACACTGGTCGCCCCGAAGTGGGCGGCCAACGCCACGTTGTGGAACAGCAGGATCATGTAGATGAAGGTGCAGGCCAAAGTCGACAACTCCTGGTAGTTCTCCCTCTCTTTGAAATACCTACAGGAGTAAAATTCGTGTTCTTCAACACATTTTCCCTATTTGTCAGTGACTGCTTTTGCCTGCGCTGCCAGCCCAAGAATTGTCAAGGATGATCTTATTCAAGGCGAAAAGAAATAAATAATCGTTCTGATAAATCGAGACCATATTTGAGGTTGCTCTGAAATGACTTCGAGGCCAAAAAAGCAGGTTTCAACCTATCGCGACCTCATACTGTAAAAGTAGACGAGTATCGTCAAAAATGTTCCTGCAACGTAGTCAAGGCTACTAAAGGCCAAAAAACTGGGCCTTGTAGCATAAGGAACAATTGCTGTTTTCATCGTCAACAATTGATTTGTTGAAAGCTGCAGGTCTTGGAAGAAGAACCATTCATTTTTTGTTACCGCTTCCAATTGGAGAGGGCCTGAAGAGCCTCTCTGCCTGCCAGGCAGACACTTGAGAGCAATGACAAGATCAGGAATGTCCAGAAAACCTTCGATTTGGCACCGACGTTGCTTGAAATTTGCAGGCACTCTCGAATGCCAACTCCTTGCTCCACTTCTCTCACACCACATTTCTTCACGGCAGACGTGGACACCAGAGCCAGGGTCGTGACCGTCACGGTAAAGGCCGCGTACAGGACCACGTTGAAGTAAAAAGCCCGCTGAAACAGTTGTTTGGGTAACTGTGATTATCGGTCGACTAGGGACTCCAACCCGGTCGTCTTGCCGCTCGTAGCAGTGGGGCAGTTGGACAAACCCGCCGGGTTGGTTCCACCTGGGACAGGGACCCTTTCGAGAGGACCAACAAGCCCTTTACAGAACCGTCGGGGTCGACCACCCCGGGGAGGTGGGCACCTATTTAACCCAAGTAGCAATGTTTGGTAGAAGGGGGGAGAGGGAGGAAAGGCGCCATTGCTGACAAAAGGGGGCAGGTTACGTCAAGTTTTATTTATATCGATCTGGAGATCTCGGAGCAGCTGCGATTGGAATAGACATTTCCACCAACTTCTCAGCATTGGTATAGTAGTTTTTGCCCACCTTGGTCATTTCCCACTTGAGATGCAGAAATGTCTCGGCGAGTGGACTCTTGAGCAGCTCGCGAAGACCAAGGTGGACCATTTTAGCGTGCGCTGACATCTCTTCCGGGTCATCTTTGCCGTCTGTATGAAGGCAGGCAAGGAGACAACTTAACAGCCATAAATTTTCTTCTCCTACCCAATGCACCAGGTCAAGGAGTTTATCAATGTGTGTCTACAATCTCCTCTATCATTGTATTGGCAACATAGTCAACTTCGCTCCCTTCTATGATCATCTTACAAACTTGTATGAGTAGTGAAAGCTTGAAACTCACCGAGAAGTGACTCCCTCATGAAGAGCTCTAGATCCATGATGATGAGCAGATCCGAGGAGTCGATGTCCTGACCGTTGGTGAAGACCCCGACCTCTAAGAACTCGGCCGCAACCTTTGGGTTCCTGGACAGATGGAATTCGAAGGCGGAGAGCTCCCGGCAGCCTTTGATGTTCTTGGCCTGCAAGTGGAGATCACCATGGAAAGACTTCCTGTTTGTGCACTCTGCTGACACTTTATGGCACCTCTCTAAAAGCAAAAGGTGCTTCAACAAGCCTTGAAATTGCCTCACCGACTTGTCAACCATGGTCTCGAAGATGTTGGCCCCGTACTCTGCCAGGATCTGCACCATTCTGGGTTTCCTTGCTCTGTGTACATGTAACAGGCATTGATATCAGACGATGTGACAAAAGCTAACTATATTAAAGTTAGATATTTTGTCCGTTGACACGAACGTTATTAATGAAGGTTCTACATTTTTTTTTTTGGACGATTCTCGTCTTTGCTTGCCTGTGCAGAGGAGTTTTTGAGTAGGCCCTCTGGCCGCGGGCGTTTGGGTCGGCGCCGAAGTCGAGTAGGACGATGGCCGCGGCCTCGCAGCCGCCCTTGGCTGCCAAGTGAAGAGGGGTGAAGCCGCGCGAGTCGCTGCTGTCCACGAACGCGCCGCATTCAAGTAACAAGCTGAAAAAATCACTCTTCTTCACTAGCGGTCATGAAGTGACAGTATCTCTCTTTCATACGTGATTGCCTTGACATTCCCCGTCCGGGCCGCCATGTGCAGCGCGGTCTGTCTCAACCCGGCTGACTTCCGGTTCAACAACTCCATGGAGGACTGGGGAGACGTCGGGGACGATTCCAGAGTCATCGCCGTCCATTGGTCAAGTGGGTAATCAAGGTGCGACAGAATAATTGACAGTGACTTCGTGTGGTATCTGGGCGGATATTCATAGTCGCCGTTTTCTTTAGACCTACTTCAGACTAGTTCACGCCAAGATCATTTTTTAGAGTCAGATAGTCCTCAGATAGTCAAGCCTGGGAAGGGATCAAGAATTCGTAGGAACCGCCACAACGGTCGAGTTTACGCCTACTGAGAGTTGCCGACAGTTGGTTGTCCTATGGGGAAGCTCAATGTGTAAGCAACGACGCAGTGACCAGCAGCCAAATCATTGATTTTGGCGAGAGAGTCACCAAATCACGCTGCTGCCTTGCCAACTCTACGGGGAGCTCGTCAACTAGGACGCGCTCCATGCTGATGCTGCGTACACAGCTCAATCGTAAGATAGCAGTTCGATCTGTTGGCTCACACAGTAGATAAATCTCTTCAAGCTTCGACTCCGTCTATGAATATCGCCCCTGACACCGAGGTGGATGGCGTTGGCGCCATTGAGCAGCTGGTCCCACTTGACGTAGAGACTGGGGTGGTCGGGGAAGGAGATCAGGGTCGTGGCTCCCACGGTCTCGACCACACGGGCCAACCCGTCTCTGGAAGTAGGCAGCCAAAACTTGTCCCTCTTAATGTGACATCAGCATGCGTCCAATGCAAAAGCATGCGTACTTATCCTAAATTTTATACCGTCTAAGACATTGTCAAGGACAGACCTCCTGACATGGAGGAAAGCTGCAATAGAGATTACCTTCCAGTGCGGCATCACGGCAAAAACGGCTTTGGGGGCATTTTTGTCAGCAAAGGCCCAGAAAGCTGACATTTTTGTTGTCAGTTTTTTTTAAAAAAAATTATATAAAGTCATTCATCCCATAGCGCTTTGTTCGGAAGATCCTTGTTTTTTCAAAATAGAATTTTGAGTTGAGGCTCTTTGGACCAGCACCCCCAGCTCCAGAAACCCCTCTTCCCTGGGCTCTCTTTGCAAAGCCGTTTTTGGTAGGGGTTTTCAAAAACGTACATGATTTGGGCTATTTTTTACATCAAGCGGTTCAAGCCTCACACACTAGACATGAAGATATCAATGTTACAGGTGCTCATTCCAAAATTGCCAAATAGAAGATCACCCTCATCCACCTGCACCAGTTTTTGTACCCTAACATGGCAAGTGCCTACCTGACTGCGTGCTCCATGAAGAGTCTGACAATGTGAGCATGTCTCGCGATGATGGCCATGTGCAGCGCGGTCAACTCCATCGTCGCCGTGTGCGGCTCCAGTACACGGCCGTCGGGCACGTCCCTGCCCCCGTTGCCGCCGCCGGAGGTTGTTGCAGCCATCTCCAAAGAATCTGGACGGCTAAAAAGAAGAAGTCGCTCCACCGTGATGGCGAAGGAGAAGCGAGCGTTCATCGCCGACGCGCCATTATTGGTGAGGAACTGGGAAACTTCATTTTTAAAAAAGAAACATGAAGCTTTATGAAATCTATGAAAACTTTTTCTTTTTTCTATCGGATCGTACGAGAATTTAGACGCACCAAATTGCAAGTTGCCACTTCGGATGGCCTCCCCGAAGGGCTCGTAGTCGGCTCCGCTAGTGGACGCCAAGGACAACTTTTTGCCGGTGTTGAACGGGCCTTTGCTGTGCAAGAATCTCGTCAGGTTGCTGGTGGTGACGTCGAAGACGCTGCGCTTGCGGGCATGCGGGCTCTAAGAAGTCATCTCTTAGTCCAGGGAAACCTTGACGAAATACCTCTAATACGCCTCAACTACATGTGCACATTATCCTGCTGTATTGTAGCTGAAACAGCTTCAATACATCTACAAGTAGCAGCATCTAAAAGAATATTGAACCGAACACAAGTGATATTGAGATTTCATGCCGCATTGAGAACTGGGTGTCTCTAGTTACCTGCACCGATCTCTGTCTTCCAACGCTCAGGAGGGGCAGCGTGGGGGCAGAGCCCCAAGACGGGTACCGGCCCTTGACGTCCTGCGCGGGCGCGGAGGGTCCGGGGTGGCCATGAACTGGCTCGGAAAATGAAAATGGGCCCATAGTTCTGGCCAAAATGTTCTTCACCTTCAGATTTCAATGAACTGAGATAAGGAGAAGGTGCTGACTTAAGCAGTGTTTGCATAGTGCGGAAAATCAACTCTACCAGTGCTCTGAGCTTGTGTTGTAGATAACAGCAAAAGTTTTAGGATGAATACTGTTTTATTTCTTGATTTTAACGCATATTGCAGATGCAGAACGGACACAGAGTGAACAATTTCTTTGCAACTTGTTCCGTTGAGGTCCCCGCACCAGTGGACTACATTTGAATTCTTTTCATTGCTCACAGGCGATGCAAACCTCAATGTTATAACGTCAGAATGAAATGAGTTGCACCAGGGAAAAAGCTAAGTCAAAACTGTGTTTTTCACGGTCAATCATGCCCTTATCAAGAGCTCCGTACCGGGTGCGATTTGTTTGGCATCAGTCACGATTTGGGGGATCCTAACTTGGTCAAGTCACTCTGAATACATGTTCAAAGTCTGCCTCACCTAATTAGAATGGACCGACGTTTTGCTGTTAGCTAAATGTTCGCCATGAGACACAAGGCCCAACTCAGCCTGTGTTTGACACTACACAAAAGGGCTTAAAAAAGTGTATCTAAGGGGCCCAACTTTGGCAAGTCCACTGAAGGGACTCCAGAGCTCCTACGAACATTTTGAGGCCAGAATGGCAGGCGAAAAATGTTGCCGAACTTTCGGAAACATTGAGATGTGAGCCCTGATGTCGAGCGGTAAATACGGTTAATAAGCGTTAAAAGAATAATCCTTATATTTCGTGTTTGTAATCGGCTGTATTGCATTGTAAATCGCACCCTACAGTACTTTGGAGACTCTTTTTTCAACTCGTTTGAAAGACCTTTACTTTAATCTTCTATATAAAGCGACGTGGCCATATTTACGTCTGTGTGTGTGTGTGTCTGTCCGTCTGTCCAGCTCTTGCGCGAGGGCTGCGGACCGAATGGTGAGCGTCCAGAAGTGGGAGACACAGACAAACCGACGCACAGACTTTATATTTTTGTCACTTTTCCTACCCGGCGAAGTGGGTAGCGCGAAAGCACTTGTTCTATTTACTCATAGATTATAAGCAGTTGTAAGTTAAAGCATAGCTTTGACTGAGCATCCAAAAGCAAAGACATTTGTTTCTTGACTTATGTCCCGGACACTTGTGTCGATGCTCTGGCCTCTTCAAAAAATTAGATATCCTGGTCACGTCATTGCATTGTTATTGACCGATAATAGATAGTGAAAGAATGACTGGTCGAGTAAGACATCCGAGTGTTCAGTTTCTTTTATTTACATGACATGGTCACCTGCGCACGCGCAAACAGTCACATGACATGACACTCCTAGGTCATCTCCAACTGCCCGGACTGTGCCTTGAGCACCGATCTCCTGGCCTTGTTGTGGTCATGACCTCTTCTTGGTACAGGTGTACGACATCGAATTATCCTCAAGATTGACTTCCTGAACGTACTCCTGACAGCACAATAGATGGCGAAGTTCACTGCGCAGTTGATCACCAGAAACAGGTTGTTGAGAGACATGAGGATCATAAAGGTGGCAGAGAAGTTGAGGCGCCCTTGAGTGAGACAGAAGTTGTAGTGGTCCTTGGTCGACTGGTCCGAGTGGATCGTCTGCGGAGCGTTGAAAGTCAAAAAGAAAGAAAAAGTTAGTCGAAGAACACTTTGCTTTTTAAAGGTCATAGTGGCATTCAGTCGATCAGGTTTTGTGACTCACGCTGTATTTTTCCCCTACTTTCTTCCAACCCGGAAAACGTCTCAGCTAAAAAAAGTTTTCTTCAGCACAAATGATTAAAAAGTTAGCCTTGCAAGAAGTAAAACTAAGCAAAAAAAAAGCACGTGCGACATTTTGTAAAGCAGGTGAGGTCTAGTTTCTTGCACGCCATGAAGTTACTCGTTAACGTGTCCAACTATGCTCTTCGACGCTTTTTTTAACACTAACACAGTACACCAATGATGTAGCCTCATTTCTGTCTGTCTACTTTAGAAAAAAGGGTGGGTGAAAACACTTTTCGCACTTAGACTTATCGTCAATACATTGATTGCTACCACGAGCCTCAACAAGCTCCAAAAGGTCCTGGAGCAGTGCATGAATAATATCCGTTAAAATTAAAAATTAATAAACTCAGCAACTGCCTTTTCCAGAGGCCGAATCATTCACCAGCAATTCTTTGGTGATTTGGCACAGTCTGAAAGCAACATTAAGGCATCCGAAAGAAATGTCAGCAGCTGCACAGACACGTCTCTCTGACATATTCATGGACTAGGTCTGGATTGAACCTCTGTGCCATGCATGCAAAAGCTGCTTGCCAAAAGGGGGTGTGAAGTATTCTGATCCTGCCTTTACCTTTGAAGTCCACATTGAGCATAGAGAAAACGTGCCACATTTTGCATCAGGGGTAGCCTCTTATTTTAGGGCAAAATTGGGGAGATGAGGAAAACTTTGTCCTCAACTTGGATTGGGCAAAAAGAGGTATGCACAAAAATCCTTTGCATTGGGTGCAAAAATGCTGAAGGAAGGAGCGCGTGGAAACTCTCAATGACGTTGCAAAAGATGCATCCTCCTCAATGAGGGGTCTGAAAACTGATGTTTACTCTATATATAACGCTTCAAGCAGCTTTTTTTCTACCATTCTAAGTGGTTGTCAGTCCACTCACGCCGAGTTCGCAGAGTAAGAAGCGCACCTGAAACGTTTGCACACCCAGGCGGAACGAGTGGCAGACGAGGAAGACGAAGACGATCAGAACCAGGATCATGACCGACTTCTCGTGTCTCTTCTTCAACGCCAGCTTGTTCGCAGTGGAACTGAAAAATTCTCAGTCACAATTGTGTGATTATGCAGCATACAGTGTACGCATTGCATGAATTCTAAACGTAAATGTGCAGTATGTCTGCTCTTTTGTTTGCAGCCATCTTTTGAAATCAAGCAGTCAGAACATGAAAGGAAAGAGGCCAAAAATTGATTTTAAAAGTACCTTAAATAGCCTGACCTTTGGTCATTTTCAAAGATAACACAATTGGTGACGCCCAATTTATGGCATTCTACCACTCGTCCTCCATTGCTCAATCTTTGGTGTAATTTCCTTGAGGCCGCAGGGGTGTGGAAGCTCTACTCCACTTGTGGACCAACAATGTGGAAGAGAAGCTCCAATGGGTTCCTCGTGCACCTCCATTTTAGGGTGTGCCATCTTGTCTGGTCTGGCCAGAAGCCTTCTCAACCCCTTTTTCCTTCTGGTCTCTTGCCAGTCCTCCCCTTGCCAGTCCTCCTCTTGCCAGGCCTCCCCTTGCCAGGCCTCCCCTTGCCAGGCCTCCCCTTGCCAGGCCTCCTCTTGCCAGGCCTCCTCTTGCCAGACCTCAACTTCAACATAACGCAATACACCCAAAGTATCTGGACTTCGTAGTCCCACTCTGATTACGTTTGGTGTGGAACTCGTCTGGTGGCTGGAAAAAAGTAGCCAGATAGCCGAACTAGGGAAACATTGTTTTGCTCTGTTTGATTGACATAGATATACTGCACCGTACCGAGCCAGGAATTACGACAATTAGTTAGTCTCCTAAGAACAGAAGTTGCTTCACCAAACAAAAATGAAATTTGCGCATAACATAAGCTTATTACACCTTGCAATGTCAAAATGGACTAATTACATGTAATACGTCCTTCTACAGTACACCGTGAAATCACTATTAAAGCGGTGGTCATTAAAACGTATAAGCTTTCTTTGTTGATCTCATTCGAGGGCGTTTATTATTTTGCAAGAAATGGTACTTTTACTTCTTCAATTTCTCCATATGTTTATGTAGTACTGCGGCTATCTATCAGGGAAGGCTATTAATAGCGATTTTACGGTATGTTTCATGCAGTACTGTGTTTTCTTAGTGGTCTATAAATGTAGGTACTTGAAGTAAAAAGAATATTCGTCTACCGACTCATTTTCCCTTCCGAGGTCTTTGGTTGATGCTCTTCAATGCCGGAAATTTCAACGTGCTCCTTCCTACACCTGTGGTCTGCCCGACAGAAGGTGAAAGGGTTAATTTAAATCACACAGGTGCACTTTTTTGGCGAGATCCTGACCTTGGCTTTTGTCTCCTTTTCCCTGGAGTGACCATTTTCGGAGTCCGCTGTGCTGAGATTTGGTCACATTGGAATGGAATCCACCAACGTATCTAAATCAAACTAGGTTGGTTCGGATCCCGGTCAACTGGGACACTCACACAAGCGGGGCTCAGACAATCACAGGAGCAACGTTAGGAATTTTGCTCTTATAGCTGAATCAGCTTTGTACCTAGAATTGTTTCGGTTCCACTGATTCTGGCTCTTATGCTGTGCAGATTCCTCTTAAGTCTGACGCTCTTTTAAATGTCTTTCGGTGTACAATGGAAATTGTCTATACAGAGAGCACGCAGGTTCAGGATGCCAATTTAGCAAACTTCTTCGGTCAGCAGAAAAAGTTATCTAAATTGGTGTTCTGCTCTAACATTTTAGTGTCCAAGTTGCCTAAGTGTCCCAGTTGCCGGGTCACCGATTGGTTCAGCGGCCCTGAGGATGTACGTATAAGTGTATTTCATCCGTATGAAGGGCGACTGCCTAAAAAAAAATAGCTGAAATGTTTGTGTACAGGGTGCTGCAGACATAATGACAACTTTTCGTGAAAGTTCTGGTCCCACACCGGGGGCTGTCAGAGGTATACGAAAGAACTTTATACTTTACGGTAATAATTAGTATCTGCCCAGACTCTGTGAGCCTCGGCTACACTTGATTTTTGACATAAACAATCTAATTCCATTCAAGTCAAGTGAGGTAAAAAGGCAAGACACGTTATGCCTAACGACAAAAATACGTAAAAACCTAACTTTAGTTACAGCGAAGGGTGAAATCTAAATATCAGTGGCTTTCAAACTTCCCGCCCACCATGCATACGTTAATGAGAGATGTGTTGTGAATATACCAACATACTTATGCAGAGTAAATAAATGATTATGATAAAATGAAACGACTCTTAGATCTTGCTGCTGCTACTCCCAGTAAAAGTGAACCTTCTCCGTTTTCATACAGTTCGTAAATGATTTTTTGAAGCTTCTGACTTTGCGTTTGTTTTGCCTCTTGGCGGACTTCATCAAGGACCAGAGCGAGTAGAACACGAGATCTTTCTCGTAGAACAAGCACGCAGTTGAGCAAGAGTGAGCCGCCAACATTCACATTTTACCCAGCTATGTAAGTGATTAAATAACACGGTTCCTTCCTCTTTTCAGAGCAGTCTTCTGTGCTGTTATGAAAAGAATGCATAAGATGTTTTTTGTAAAAAGCAGGAAGTCTCTCTTTACAAAGATTTAGAATAAATACAAATGGAAGAAGAATCGACGCCAAAGCAATTGGAATTCCTGAGCAAAAACTGATTGCTGCTGTGGGCTTTTACAAAGCCTTTGAGCGCTATGAAGTGGAAGAAAAACAGTCGCGCTTAGTTGTTGAAATTTGCATATGTCAGGGAAAAAGTTCCTCTGGGCTGAAGAAAGAAAAAAAAATCTGCTTGCATTTTTGGTACTTCTGTAAAACGGTCTTCAACACACAAAGGAGGAGCCGCGTGGAGGAAAAAGTTGGTGTCAGGAAAACTTCTGAGGAAGCTTCCATACATCATAATTGTTGGCAGCTCATTGATCGACTTTGTGATTTATTGGGCACACCAATTATAGCACTGGTGGCTTTCATGACTTTTCGCACCTGTGCTCGTCGTGGTTGGAAGATTCTCTGATCTTGGTGTAGATCCTGATGTTGCAGAAGACCAAGGTCATGAACGGGAGGAGGCCGGTGACGAAGAGCTCCTGCCAGACGCTCGAGAACACGATGTACTTGGGAGACTCCATGAGTCTGAAAAGAAACGAGAAGGGTTTGTTTTTCATAGAAACGGTCAACTAGTGGCCTCGAGCGAGTGTACAGAGCAATCTCTGATTACTCACTGGTAAAGCAGAGTCGAGTGCATTTTTGGAAACATATTGTTCTTCAATGCAAGTGCCATTACTTTTTCAGATATGATTCAATACTGTTTCATTGTTTTACTCAGAAAACGAAACTAACTGCAATTATTTAACTATATTTTTTAACTAACCCCTCTCTTCAATAGTGAAGGAGGTGAAATTCTGGAGAGGAAATTGGCATCAGGCATTGGCATTGGCACGAGCTCATTGACCACTTGGGAGACAGCCTTCAACTTTAATGACTCAATTGCCAGATCCCCCTTCTTTTGTGCCAAACCATGAAGTTTAGGCACTAAGGACTCTTTTTGAAGCTGCGGCATCGCGAATGTGATCATTGCAACAACCTTAGACCATGCAATATTGATAAAGTGTCTTGCATAATCAGTGCGAAATCTGTTCGATCGTCCAGAGCCTTACACATTTATGGTTGACAGGAACTTTTCTACGGTGACCACTGTAAACTTATAGAAACTGCGGGTACAACCTTGTGGTCTCGTAGTCGCTGCCATCCGCGTTGAGCCTTAATTCGAAGAACTTCCTGGCGTTGAGCGACACAGACATGATCAGGGTTGAGAAGAAATAGTTCAGAGGAGACGGACGCTCTCTGCAGTGTGAAGCAACGACAATTTCGAGTTATTGGTGGCTCACAGAATGGGTCTCTCTACCTGAGAGGGTGACAGATCGCCTGGCACCTCTCTAAAGAGACAGCAACCATGAGGAAGATGCCCTCGCTCAACAAGATGTGCTAGAAGAGAGTTGACAGGTGCTACCTCATCAAGGCCGTGACTGTTCACCATGCAGATCCTTACCTTGACAGGATGGATAAAGTGGGGGAAGAAGAGCTTGTACCATCTGGGCTGAGACCCGAAGAACACGTTTAAGATGGCGAACTCGTTGACGAAGGCCGACAGCAGCAGGAGGTCCACAAAAGCCAAGTAGATCAGCAACTTGTTGAAAGAAGTCCTGCAAATGGCACACAGGGGAAAAAAAAAGTCCACATTCTCATCAGCGTGCAACTTTGGCCTTGCCTGGCCTCATATTTGAACAGTGCGATGAGAGTGAGGACGTTGCCAACGATGCCGAAGCCGCCGATGAGAGCAAGGAGGACACCGCTGACCCAGAACTCGGTGGTCAACAACAGCGGAGTCACGGATTCCACAAGTTCGTAACAAGGAAAAACCTTGAATTTTCCATTGTACACAGAGAGAGGTGTTTGTGTCAGACAACAAGTTGCTCAAAGGCCTGCGGGTTCACATGCCAGCTTGTAACTAAAATGTCGCAGAGCTGCAATTTGGAGCCGCCCTTGAACAGAATCCGCTCATCGGAGGCTTCTTTAGTGCGACTATAAGTTATTCCGAGCACCATATGTCTTTGTGCGTATTTTGAGGGATTTTTTTAGCATGCTTCCTCAGGTAGGATGGACATGAAGCCAAATTCTCGAGATTGAGTCAAGTCTAAGCTTCGTTATACCGGCTTTGTAGCGCAACGTTATGTATAAACGAAGTTAAGGCATGTCTGAGCTCCGGTAAACGGTCGTCACATTTCGGCAGATTATGAAGTGCCATGAGGCTTTTTGTTCGACACTAAAGTCATGTTAAAATTCATGAAAACCAACCCCAGTCAACTTGTTTTTGACCTCAGAAACATGAGTAAAATTGACATCTGCTCTATGTGCACCCCTCCAAGATTTATCAACGTAGTTTAATAACCTCGAGATATATGACGGCTTCTTGCAGATTAGCAACACGAGCAAGAGAACTATGACGCCATGGACGATACCTCGATAATTCGATATCAAATAACAAAATTGATAAAGGATCAATATGAGACTATCAATATGAGACTATATCAATATGATCAATATGAGACTACCCCGAGTCTCACTTCAACCAGAACACCACTGCTTGCACTTTCTGGGAGGCAAAAAACTATGCACAAGAATATATGACACACCCGGTAGCTGGTTCGAAATCATTCAACAATTGTTGTTGAACAAGGAACATCTTACTGACCTTTTTCGGCCTTCAGTGCCGTCATTCCAATTCAAACAACGGTTTTCTGTCTTTTTCGACGGCAGGCAACGCACTAACTTTCACCCTTCTTTGGGCCTTATTTTTGCTCTCTGCGGAGTTGGGATACTCAAATGAATGATGTCTTAAAGTCCGAGACGCCCAAAATACTTAAAAATTGTTTTTCAGATATTTTAAGAGAAAGTGATAATCGTATTTGTATTTAAATACGTCTATTTTTTCAGCAATTCACCCAACTCTGACTCTCCCTCTCTCTCTGTGCACCACGTTATTTCCCTCCAGTGATTGAGTTTCTGATGATCCTGCCCCCCAAAAAAGAGTGCACTAAAACCTCTTTTTAGAAGGTAAAATTTGCTTAACCTTGTTTCGCCACATCGTGCACGTAGTCGGGGACACTGGCGGCCAGGAAGCAGCTGAACAAGTTGATGGGCAGACAGAGCAACAACCACAGGAGCAGAGTCTCCAAGGCAAAGCGTGTCCCAGCACCCATGTTGGACTTGACACCGTCTTACTTCACTTCCTGCCTAAATTTTATAGTTTTTTGCAGTTTTATTCACTTTTCCAGCAGCTGAAATGGCAAATTTCAGATGTGAACCGTACAGAGAAAAGAGACTCTCAAGCCTCTGAAAGAAGTAAATATCTATGGAAGATGAGTGAAAAACCTCGTAATCCTTTCTTGGCACTGCAATATTGCTGTGAGAGATCAGCATCAAGCTGAACTTTACCAATGTGTAATGAAAACGCTAAACATACAATGTTTTTGACTGATCACTTCATACAGAAGTAGAGATTTATTAGCTAATATTGAGGGCCCAAAGTGTTTTCACTGCATGCAAGGTAAGGACAGTGAAGAGCAGGAAAACGCAGTTGAGTCGACCATGATAGTTTCCAACTTTCTTTGCTCACCTGACGGCTTCCACTGGCCTCGTCAGACTGAGGCCGAACAAGAGAGAAGAGGTCACCAGAGAAAAGGAGAGCTGTGGGAGACGCACTCGCTAGGGGGCCAGCTTAGGGTCTGCCACACCTATGGGGGGTTGCTAACCCGCTGTTGCACCCGTTTTGACTCCCGCTGCAGTTGATGATGCAGTCACAATGCTCCAGATTGAGTGGCTGGTCTTTAGTCCGAGTGACAGCTGAGGTTGCCGCCAGATGACGCTGATGGTGCAGAAAGCAGAGCCTTTCCAAATGCATGGCGACACCTGGCGCCGAGTGAGGGAATCGGTGAGGAGTAAACAAACCTACCCGAACACCGCTGAATGCAGAAGATGGCCTTGCGCTCGCGGTCCCCCGTGGCCCTCTCCAGTGACAGAAGGATTCTCTGCCCTTGGTCCACCAAGTGCCGGATGCCGAGACCGAAGCCATCGTCAGCGGACTTGACGACCTCAGCAGCAGAGAAGGCAACCCTTCCTAGTCCAGGTAGATTCTATGGCACATGAATGCGATTGCGTGAGTTAACTTAGTTTCCATCTGATTCAAGGTGGCTGGCTTCTTCAGCGTGTAAAGGCTCTTCACGGTGGCCGACCTCTTCCAGGTGAGATTGGATTGATTTTGCTGGATATAACAGTATCCGCTGAACTGATCTGAAACAAGCTTGGAGGTGGGGTGGCAAGCAAGGCGGCAATTCTTGTATTGCGTAAAAAAATTCCTGATATGTAGTGCATAGGTATAAATGCCACTACACAAGTAGTGCATGAAGTCCGTGGAAGCAACTTTGGGTGCTTGGCACTTTTGATGTGGGGATATCTTATCGGCGCTTATTGTATGTAAGTCCGGTATGCACAATACCAGCACAGAAGGATCTTGTTTACGCAACCCACATTCCACATTTTTTTCAGGTTTGAGTTCATCTTGGTCACACTGACCAGACAACAGACTCCCATGAGCCATTTCCTGATCAGGCCCCCGTTCGAGATCGCCATCTTCGACCTGGATGTGTCTGCACCGCCTCTGCGGTAGACTTCTTGGCGCACATCAATGACAAGAGCGGCGCCATCCTCTGTGTGGTGGGCCAGCCCCACGCTGCCATAGAGCGTGGCGATTACATCCACCAGAGCCTGGAGCCTCAAGATCTTCTGTGCGCCACAAGGTGATTTCAGGTACTGCGGACCCTACAACTATTTGTGGGAAAAAATCTGCTCATGGAAACATTCCCATTACTTAATGAAGCTAGTTTTTCTTGCCCAGAATCTAGAAAATAGTATCACCTTCCAGACTGAGACGTGGCTGCCCAGGGTAGTGATTCTGCTGCACACTCACCAGGGTGACAAGTTCAACGAGCATCTTCACCATAGCGGTTGTCAGCTCTGACTGCAACCCCAATATCACCAGCTACTCCATCCCTGGCAATGACGACTCCATCGTCTCTGCCCAACTTTATCTCTTCAAACAGGCCATCCTCCGGGGAAAGAAGCATCTCAAGCAGCAGGAAGGGTCAATAAACGCTCAAACCTTGGTCAGACTTCACTTTCTTCAACACCTGAACTTACCAGTTCTGTACAGCGTGTTTCTAAAGTACAGCAGTTCAGGTTGTACCTGTCACGTTCTCGTTGGTCTCAAAATGAAGAAGAAAATTCAAAAGTTCCTTTTGCAAATAAACTTGAAGTGGTGAACATCTGAATTGGCGGACAAGTATCAGTGTTTCTTTGTTAGACGTAAGCAATTCTTTCTCATTTGCGCAGACAATAAAAGGAAAAATATAGCCCTTGTACCTCGCGGTGCTGACACAGCAGATTGTCTTTGTCCCAAGTTGTCAGCTGTAGCTTCAATTACTTTATAGTCAGTCACAAATAAAATTTTCCAATAATATCTTCCGTGTGAGATGAACCAAGCCATGATAGGCCCTGTAGAACCATAAATGTAGGCCTCTGCCGGTGAAATTTTTCGCTCACCCAGCACGCCTCGTGAGGCCAACGCTCCTTTTGAGTGTCAAGGCTAGAACTATGTAAGGAAACCCTTTGCATTACACTGACGGGTGGACAGGCATATTTGCTTCTTTGTACTAGCACAGTTTATTCATGAGCATGCAAGAATAATTGTATTGTTATGGGCAGGTATTTCACTGAGAGAACAGACAAGCACTTCTCTAGCCAGTTACAATACGATGTGATACTATTCTAGGCCTCGACCACAGCCTCTTCGACCTCCTCAGGCTTCTCCTCCACCTTCTCCTCGACTGGCTGAGGCATCACAGGCACGAGAGGCTGAAAGAAGGGTTTTTTGAGGACCATGTCAGAGAAAAAGAAAACTCGACCCGACTCACGTTGGTGTAGTAGTACGGGTACACGAAGGGCTGGTAGTTGTACACTGTGTGGTAGTAGGGCAGGACCTGCTGGTGGTACGGCAGGGCGTTGTAGTGGTAGTAGGGATACACAGCTGCGGGGGCAACAGCCACAGGCTTCACCTCGGCCGGCTTGGGAGCGAGCTCAGCATGAAGGCCCTGCAGAAGGAGATGATGGAGCGCTCTTACTTACTTTGGTCTGATTTCAACTGGGCAGAATTCCTACGTGGACTTGACTTGGAACGTAATGCAGAGTGTGTCAGGAAAAATCCCTGGCTTCGCTTCGAAAAGACCCACAAGTTTTACTTCCAACTAACCACAAAGCGATTCTATTACGGAGAGTACAGCAGTTACTCTCAGGTAATTAATTACCAATTAGGTAAGAAAGTTCAGGTAAAAAAGGCTCCCATGAGTTAACAAGCTACACTTTTTTGTTGGACTACATACATAAGGGAAAGAATGTTGATTATGCCCCGTACGTGTACAAAGAGTTCAAATGTCCGTACAGTATGTTCATAAGTTCAAACCGATCAGGTGTCAATAATCATGCAAAGTACAGGCTCAATTCTGTTTTATGAAGTTGCCTTCGACTCACTCTGTATCATGCGTCATGCTAAAATCGATGACAGACAAGCATTTCCCGCTCCCGTTACCTACCTGCTCAGCCTCCTCAAAGGCTTTCATGAAGTCGGCCTTAGCCGCGATCACCTCCTCAGTGTCCGCGATGTAGGTGTCGGGCTTGGGCGCCAACTCCGCGTGGTCACCCTTCTCGGCCTGATGCAAGTTATAGTACCGATTCACAGATGGATCCGCAGTGTGAGTCATGGAAAACGTTCAGTGAGGACAACATGAAGGGAAGCAAGAGGATGGAGTAGGAGAAAAAGGTGGTCAGGACCAAGTGGAACAACATGGTGTGGGTGTGTCAGGAGAGGCAAAGGAGTCGGATTTTTTCGTTGCCTTCACACAACAAGTCATTGAGGATCCTGCCTTACCTGCTCAAATGCCGCATTAAACGTGGCCCTGGCCGCCATCACGTCCGGGGTCTCCTCCAGGGGCAGGCCGAAGGCGCAGGAGACAACGAACAACACGAGCTTTGGGGGGGTGGGAAGGAAATAGGTTAGCGTTATAAAATGACTTTTTTTTGCTTTTCCGCACTAGTCTATGAGTTGTCAAAGTCGTTGTAGTCGTTGTTGCTGTCCCCATTGGGGGAGGGGGTTCAGTTGTTGAAAGTAAGTGGAGAACTTCAGAATTTGACCGAACTGAGTAAGTGACTGTGACGGAAAAGTGAAACTTTGTCTGCAGATCAAAAGAACCATTTGACGTGCCAGCACTGAACAAGAGTTGTGGACCAACCTTAACCTCGAGACATGTGACAATTTACAGAGTTACCAGAACGTCACATTTCGTCCCCGTTTACGCATATGTCAGGTCTTTGAACAATGTCGTTATTGTGTTGTTTTTACCAGAGTCTTCATTTTTGGTTTTTGTTCTCGGTGAACCTGGTATGGGTTGCGTCTGACTGAGTTCTCCTCACCAGACAGCGCAGGCCTTTTATACTCAAGACACTTGAATTTTCTTACAGTGAGAGCCAAAGAAAAAAGAATCCCGAACATTTTTTTGCCACGTCGCAAATATTACTAATGCAGATTTGCACATACTTGCAGATCCGCAAATACATCTTAGGCATGGTTGAGTAGGAGATGATAACCCTTTTTTCCTTGAACCCTTTTCTCGTTTGATTCTCCAGGTGCGCTGCGTGTCTGGTCACCTTTTTTTTGAGGCACACGGTCCGTCAAGGTGTCATTAACCTCGGGTCCAGGTGTTATACAACAACACGGCGAAGAGGAGAAACCGGTCTCGTAGCGTTTCCTCCGGTTTGGTCGGGTTCTCAAGGCCACTCGCTAAAGCAGAACAAAGATGCTTAAGGCCTGATTACACTGGGCAACTGCGGGTCTTGGCGCTGCGTCGCGGCCGTCCCCTTCTTGGGAGGGAAGAAGAGGAGTGGCAGAAAATTCCTGCCCGGGCGAGCGCGTCTTCAGCGTTTTCTTTGGACTTTTTGCATTTTTAGACCACTCAGTTCTTTGGGTCTCTTCTTCTACCCTGCAGGCGGCAGCCACACCTAACGCGCGCACGCGCAAGTAAAATTTCCTTTGATGGAGAAGAAGCATGAAAATGTGCTTCTTCCACCGCTTTGTGTTCGCCCTGATCTGCACGCAAATTTGCCCGCTCGTGGGAAGAATGCGAGTGATATTTGCATTGAAACCAGCTTGGAGCAATCGACACTGTAGAAAGAGAGAGAAAAATGGCGTCCATCCTTTGCATGCGGTCCATGGATTTCAAGTTCAAGGCGGGCTTTGGAGCTCCCACATTGGACGATCCAGCCCGAGGCAAAACCCAAAGATGACCAAAGCCAAGACAGAGATGCGCAGGTGAGGGAAGAAGAAGAAGCAGAGCACGCGTTGGAGTCGTGCTTTTTTCTCGTTCATTCGAGCTCTAGCAGCTTGAGTACTATTAATATTACAGAAGAAGAGTTCAAATTCATGAATTTGACGTCTTAAATCTCCGAAAGAAATTTACGAATAGAAATGTGACACTGAGTTGAACTAACCAGGAAGAATTTAAATGGAACCATGTGTTCGTGGGTAAGTGATGCTGTGATCAAGTCAGATAAGACTAGGCCTAGGGTAGGTTTGACACAACCTGGTGGCTGCAGTAGGATTTGCAAATTTCAATTGGGCGGCCTTGAGGACCTTGAAGGCCGTGGGGGGACCCTCAAGCCAGTCTTTTCTTAATGCTTCATCAAGTTTGGTCTTTCCCAGTGTCTCTCAAAACTATCACTTCAGCTAAGCTGATACATTTTCTACATCTCTAAAATGTTCGCCATCACCCAGGATAAAATTCTAACCCATCCTCAGCTTGGGTCATTTTGAGCAGGAAGACCTCTGAGGAAAGAAAAAGTTTTTCAAGCAAAATTGAAGGCTGTAGCTTAAATAGCAGTTGCTATTCTTCTCCTTGCCTTGACCATTCAATTCTCGAAGCAATTTGGCCTTGCTGGCCTTTAAACCAGGAGGGAAAAAGCTGCAAAGCGCGCGATTTTTTCTTTTTGCCAGCAGCCCCAGCGGACGCGCGTCTGCGAACTGTCAAAGTTCTTCGCTTTTCTCCCTAACTTCGACTCAATTCGGAGAAAAACACTGGGAGATCTTCAATACACAGCATTCGTTGTGATGACTGACAGGACGTTGGACGTTGCTTGCCGCATGAAGTGATCTGGAGGCCGAAACTTTAGTTCCAGGCGAGCAGCCACAAAATAAAAGTTGCAAGACGTTTCTGTGAACAAGGTCAGATCTGGTCTTGAAGACCAACCACGTCCGCTAAAGGCCAATTGGTGAAGCCCCATAGAATCTGTTCTACTGCGCAGTCCTGGTGAAGGCGGCCGATGGTGCCGTTGGCCTTTGAAGGATGTCTTTCCTTGTTTTTTCTTCGGATGAAGAGATAGAGAAAAGGAGCAATCGAGCCTTTTTAGCGGAAGGAACAAAACGCGCGCGTGCGCGCGTGCGCGCGTGTGTATGGAGAGAGAGAGAGAAAATGAAAGAAACGGACAAAGGAGAGAGCGCAAAGTTAAAAGAGCTTCTCTGAGTCTCTTTCTTCTCTCTCTCTCTCTCTCAGTCGCCGTTGGGAAGGAGCCAGAGAAAGACGACTTCCCCAAAAAGATCCTCTCTGATGCCAAAGACATTTTTCCCCCGAAAATCCAGAGAAAAGGGTTAAAAGGGAGGCAATTAAGTGATTGAGGCCCTTCTTTTCATTGAAGCTTTCATCGCGGATGGCCCAGGGGAATGCTCAATCGGACACTTTTGTAATCTCATAGTGAGAAGGCAGTCAAGGTCTGGTCAAGTTTTTTTTTTTCAAGAATATGGCTGCCATCATTATGAAGAGGCTGTTGGCCAGAGGCCTCCTTCTGGACAACCCTTTGCTTCTCCTTCTTCTCTCCTTCTGCCAAGGTAAGGACCGTATGAGCCAGAAAATGTTGCGTTGCATTGAGAGCTGACAGAACAGATTGCTTCGCTGTCCAGGGGCAAACTTGGCAGATTTGGCTGAGTGGAAGTGCGGCTTAAAGGCCGGAGAGGGAGAGCCCGTTGGAGTCTTGACCATATATAGAACAGGAAAAACAAGAGGATGCCAAAAGCCATGTAGTAATGAGGGAAGTCTCCAGGGAAGACCTTGGATATGACGAGCCAAAAGTCCATAGAGATCGATTCATCTTTACATTTTTTATAAATCATTCCGCTAGTGACTAATTCTTGGCTTAGGGCGCAGTGACACCTGGAGGAATTTTGTCACACGTCTGCTGGGTTGCCAAAATCCACCAGAAAGTATCGTTGTCCACTGACAAATCACGTGTCATACACACATTTCTTACCAGGCAGACCAGTCCAGGAACGTTGTACTGAATAGTAGAAATTAATTTAGAACTCGTAACCAACCCCTTCGTGGTCAACAATTGTACACGTGTCGCATGTTCTTACGTTGGTGTCAGCGCGAGTGTTCTCAGTGGCACCAACGGAGGAATATCTTAGACTACAGTTCCGATGACAAAATACTTTATTCCTGATGCCCCGCACAATTGTGGAACAATATTTAGCGCCGGAGATAAAGCTGCCGACGCTGCGTCAGAGAACGCATGGTTGTTATTGCAAAGAATCTCAGGCTTTGTCAGTGGTAAACAACGTTTATTTGTCTATGACTACAAGAAGCTCAGTATCGACTCTTCTCTGGATGAGAAGGATCCTGGGAACGAGCAGAGAATCGGTTCTTGCTGATATTTATACCAACTTATGAGGGAGAGTCTTGTTGTCCACTGTGTGTACTGTTGTGCTGCGACTGAAGGAGGGGTTCTCCATTCAATAGCACAACTGCGCACCAAGTCTAAAACTTGACCAATAAGTGAAGGATATATATATATATATTTATTTATATATGAAACGTCATTAAGAACAGTCAAGCTATATAATAAAATTTTGATCTTAGGCCTCTTGAATGACCACTGGCGGAGATGGTATGCGTGACAACTGCTCCTTGGGAGCTGGTTGCTGACAAACAGACTAAATTCTTCATAATTACCTGAAGGTGTGTCCCTTCTGAGGAAGAAACTTTTTTGATTTTGGCTACTACAGTGACCACCTCCCCCCCGGGGAACCTTCTTCACCAAGTTCTACTCCCCCGTGTAAAAAGAGGACTCAGCGCAAATTTTGAGCTGCATGCGGCTCACAGTGCGGCCTGCAGCCTCGGACACACATGTATATTATATCTACACACGTGCATGAGATATTCAGAGTTTTTCCGCAATGTTGCAGCCTTTATTGTGACCTGCAGTGACTTCCGAGGTCAAAAGTGACCTCTTCGACCCACTTTTTTGAGGGTGATGGACAACTTTGATACTATGATCTTGACTTCGCCCTAGCGATGTACAAAATTTTGAACTTTGATTACTTAATGCACCCCCAGCGGCCGGTGCAGTGTGGCGGGGCCTCGAGCCCTTGTTCTCAGGGACTCAGTGTATCCAATGCCAAGTTGGTTCTTGATCAGTCCAATAGTTTAACTATGACAGCGTGCTACATGTGGAAGAATGGCACGCCCTGCCCCTACATATGAAACCCTACCCTATGAAACACTCCCCAGGAACACCTTCATGCCAAGTTCAGTCCAGATCAGTCTCAAGACGTGGCTGAGGATAAAATGAGAGCCCTTTTGAGCACCCCCTGGCCGAAGTCTAACCCCCCTAAGACACCCTCTAGGTGAAGAGATACGACCATACCAAGTTCTGTCTAGGGGTTGGGCTGTCAAAGCGTCACAAACACACCACCCATCATGTATTTTATATATTAGACAGCTGTGACGCTTGTTTTTAGGGACGAAATTAGCCAAAAAAAACCGAATGAGATTCTCCAGAGAAGCAATAATTTCTCCAGGCCACTTTGAGGTTAATGACTATGAGGACAAGACTTGAAGAAGTTGCTTGTACTATGAATGTGGAGCATCCTCAGACAAGTGTTCATTCTGTTTGGCAAATGACAATTCTGTCAGAGTCTCCTGTCATGTGGAGAAGAAAACTGGAACTTTTTGTCGCAGAATATCTGCTGTTTTCTCGTCGCTACTGGCAGAATTAGTGCTGCACTCGTAACTGGCGTAGTCGTAACTCTCAGGCAGAGACGAATTTTTCGCTAAGTCTACCTGGTCCTTAAGGAGGACTTTCCCACTGACGGATTTTTTTTCCTCTCGTACTGGCCAAGTTAGAGATGTGATGACGATAATGACCAGGGCTGGACAAGAAATGAAGACGAGCGGCCAACAGGGGTAAAAACCATACGTCCTCACAAGAGAGGAGATGCGACATCCCCCAAATGTCCTTCCAGACATTTAATTTAAACATGGAAGCTTTGCTGGTGCGCTTCTGGGAGAAGTGATCTTTGTGTACAGTCGACTCTCGATTTACAAACCCAGCAGGGACAAGTTCTCTAAATCGAGAGCTTCTCCACAGAAAGAGAGACTTATTACTTAGAGCGGCAAGGGAGTGGAGCTGACTCAGAAATCAGCTTTCAGCTATTTGGAGTGACAGTGGAACTCCAAGTCGCAGCAGAATTGAAAACCTCTGTTATAATATGATACAATAGCAAAAGCCAATGACATCATTGTTTACACTGTACTGTGCTCTCACCACACAGACGCGTTATGAGCAGAGGTCAACTTCTTCTTTCCAGGCGACGCTTTTTCCTCCAGGCTTCACAGAGAAAATGCAGAACACTTTTGGAAATTTGTTTCTTCTTTTGTGAGAGGGGCTACGTGAGCATTGGTCGGGGCTGCCAGGAATCAGTCAAAGTTCACTACATCAAGAGTTGCCACTTTTGGTGCTTCACTACAGCAGGAGTGGCTTATGTAGTGAAAAATCGGTTTACACAGAAATGTTTACTATGTCACGGGGTTCACTATGTCGTGTACACACTGTATCGAGGGTATATTTGTCCTTGTTCAGTAGCAAATCTGTCTTCTTCTCTATCGTTTCTTTGAGAGAAAAGAGATTGAGATTGAGAGAGAGGCCTGAACTCAACCAGACAAAGAGCTGAGCCGCACGTATTTACTGTCTCAAGTGACAGAGAAGTGATTGATTTGTTGAATCACCTTTGAAAGGCCTTCAACCCTCGCCTCAGTGATTGGACAAGGGACTTCAGCAGGTGTCTGATGAATCACTGCGGCTGTTCTGGACAGATCAGTCACTGCCCCAGACCTGGGCAGGCGCTGAAGTGAAGCCAATCTCTCTTACACACAGACGAGTTCGAGAGAACTTCTCAGACGTGTTCTGTATTTATGAACGATTTGGCGGGAGGGGGTAATGTTCTCTTCCAATCATCATTAGTGGAGCCATGCGAGTCAACCAGCAAATGAAGGAAACTCACATAAGTAACTGACATTTACCATACACCTACATATAGCTGCATACTACATGAGTGTGTAGACAGTAGGTATCGGACTTCTCCTGACTGCTCCATCTGTCTGGTCGAGCTCTGTACATACGGCAAAACGTACCCTTCTCTGTCTAATGAAAATCCGATCGTGCTTGGGATGTCTCATTTCCTCCACAGGCCCTGTTTACACTGCCGAATTTTCCGTCCTACTCACGCACCTTAAGTCCGCGTCGCGCTAGACGTCAGAGCCGCCCCTGCCGAGCGGGTTGGAGGAGGGGAAGACTGTGTCAGTGTAGCCGCGCCCAAAAGTCACTGATATCACAATACACACACACAGAGAGAGAGAGAGAGAGACCAATCGGACACTCAAAAATTGCTTTCTCCGTGCTCCAATCTGGTGAAGCACACAAGACAATATTGCGCGCGCGCTTACACGCGGACACCGAAAGATTTTATAATTGCTCGGACTATTTCTTGGTGCGTGTGTGTGTGTGTGCGTGCGCGCCCATGTGCGTCAGAAACTCTGAAAGTTTTCCGCGCTCTCTCGATTGCCGTCATTTTTCTGCCCCAACTTTTGGCCATGAAACTTTGGGGCAATGGAATGCGTTATTAATGAACGTCTCTCTCTTTCTCTCTCTCACGTGCGCGCGCTCCTTTCCCAGAAACAAGGAGCGACATTTCATCAAAGGTCTGTGGCCTGACGTATTATGACATGGACTCCAAACATGACCAATGACTCATTTCCCCCACCTATTTCACTCACTGAACAAAGGCCTTGACAGGTCTTCCCCCCTGATGCTCTATGGCCTTTGCCTCGTGAGGAATCACCAAGCTACAGTGTGAGCTGCACAAAGTGAGCCGAAAATCGTTGCGCCTCCACTAAGACAACAGCAATAAGTGTGACAGCTCATAGACCTACATCGACATGTCAAAAAAAAAAAGAAAAGCAGCAGAAATTGCGATTGCCTCCTCGCATACCAACCAACACTTACAACTATTTTTGGAAGAGGAAGGAAGGAAGGAAGGAAGGAAGGAGGAAAAGGACATTTGTTCCCTACCTCCAACATGCTGGCATGTTGCTTAAGACGCGCTTCCACGAGCAAATCGCCAACTCCAGAAGATTGGGCTGGACACTCCAGGTCCTGGTGAAGCTGGCACTGCCAAGAGTCGACTTGGGACCCCGTCAAAGGGTTGAACCGAGGCGCGATGTCCACAGACTTCCGGGTCGAGTGTGAGGACCGACCCGGACGCAGGGTGTTCTCTCTCCTCTCTCCGGGACGTCCCCTCCGAAGGTCCTGGCCGAGCGGCGTCCCTTTCCTGTTTGTGACGGATCTACCTGCGCCTTTAAGCACAGATGTCGTCCTTGGTCCTTGGCGAAAACCTTAACCTTCTCATTCTCTCTCTCTCTCAAGACAACGTGCGGTTTTCTCCAGAATTGCCCATTAATCTGCGCTCCGCACGCGCGCACGCCCATGTACGCGCACAGGGGGGGTCTCTTTCGATTGCAGCACTACCCAAAGCATAAAATTGCTTCTGGAGACCCCCTAACTTTGGCCTAAAACTCCGCGCGAGCGCGCAGTACAAGATTGTTCTTTCCCTATAAAGGTGCTCTCACACTGCCATGAACCTGATTTCTTTTCTCTCTCCCCCCCCCTTTTTCTGGCTCCCTCTTGATGGAATTGCTTAGTGTAAGAGACTTTTATACCCTTTCACCTCCTGCCCTCCCTCCCACACACCCTTTTTCGCAGCTTTTTCGATTTGAGGGGAATCGCATGCTTGAACAAGCACTCAACCCCTCACAATTGCTGTCGACTTAAAGTGGCGTATTGAAGAGATCACAGATTTTACGTCAGCTTTTTGACGCTATTATTATTTAGTACTGCCACTTGCACGCAGGGGGCAAGAGAATTTCTGACGTCGTCGAGCGTTGTATTCGAGGGGCAAAGTTTTGGCAGTAAAGTTTTTTCTTCTGCCTTTTTTTTCACTGTAGACAACAATAGCGCGGCGTCAAGTGCGGCAAAGACTTTGCAGTGGGCACCCGGTTGAGTCTACTTCTATGCATGCCGTCCATTTGTTATACTTTGCTCCACATGTGAGTGGAACAGCTTAGTGCAGTCACTAGATCAAGTGATCTCCTGATGGTCGTTGTACTGGCTGAGCAGTGTTGTTCCACACAGTCAACGACAGGGTGGACAAGGCCAAGTGCAACTCTAAGAAGCCAACGTACACAAACCGGTGTTGCATCTAACCTCCCCGACACCATGTACGATGCTCCGATTTCCACACGTTTGACAAGTTCATTGCTATGAGGCCCTCTTTTCCGTCAAGGATGTGCAAAAGCAGTGTAAAGCAAGTACTGAAAGGCGCAAAGTCCCACTTTACCGTCGCTCGAGAATTCTCATCGACAAATCAGTTTTTGAGGAAGCCTCGCGTGCCCCCCCCCCTCCGGAACCCCCTCGTAGAGCCGTCCTCCATTCCTCCAGCTGAATTTTCCAACCAATTGAAGGCCATCAATAAAATTGTACAGCTCGGACCTGAGGGATTTTGTGGCAAATGCCAACGTGGAGCAATAACAGAGATAGTTTCGAAAGCTTTCGATTTTTTTAAAAAAAGAGGGGGGGGGGGAAATCTGCTATTGTAAGCTTAAAGACAGGCAAGTTCGAGCCATCAAAGGGAGGAGCACAAAAAAGGAGACCACTTCACTCAATTTCAGAATCCCACCTCTCTTTGTGGCATGCAAAGTAGCAATTTCCCCCCTCCCCCCCACCTGATAGTGAAGGGTCTTTCTCTACCCTAGCACAAAAAAACTGGAAGAATTTCAACATTGTCGGGCTTTTTCGTCCTACTTTCGCAAACTTTTCCGCCAACTTGTGTTCAATTTACGGGTTGATTAAAGCTGTGGAGCAGTTCAAAGAGCAGGAGGCTAGAACTTGGATTAGGTAAACCGGACTTACCTGCACTGAGTCATCTGCCAGGGAAAAGCCGGTTCCATCGACATGATTTAATGTTAAAAGTCTCTCAGGGACCCATTGTCAAGACTTTTTCATGCGTTCTGCAGTGGAAGTCGCGGCAACAGCGCGGCACATCCCAGCATGCCGGGTGGAATGGCAGAAATGGCTGTTTTTGCTTGCCCAGGTAGAAAGTTACACCGGCAACGAATCCGCATTTATAGAGGCCATCCCACCACCACCACCACCACCCTCGGCCTGAAGTCGCTTTCAGTGGGCCTTCCCCCCCCCCTTGCACGTAGGCCTATTTATGGAGCCAAAGTGCCTCGTGACCTTGGCGAGAACAAATGCTCTGGTCCAACATGCAATCTGGTTAAGCAAGGTGGAAAACCTTTTTTTTTGAGTCCGGTTGAGTCTCCGGTCGTTCCGGCATCCCGGTTGTGCCGGCGGTTTTGGGCCTGTTCCGAGGGCGCTGACATCAGCAGCTTTCACTGCATCACATACGCATTGTAGATATGCACAGGTGATTTACATGTCACCTATGCAATGTCAGGCCCGATTTCCAGAAACCTTGATTCTGGTGGAGATGGCAAGAGACATTGGATAAGATAGATGCTTGATTCCCCTGAAACTGCATATTTTGTGTAAGTTTCCTAATCTGGCACTTGCGGTGTCTGGTTTTGCCACCGCTTTCTTTGTCACCCTTGAGCGGGTCAAAATGGCTGACTCGACTTGACATTGTAAAAAGTCTGAGTTAGACTTCCCAGCATCACTCGTTCTTCGTAAAAACACTTTGATACTTCGCTCTGCACAGAGACAACGGAAACAGAAACTCGGAGGTGAGAACCGTGTGTGCAACTGAGGAAACCTGATCATGTGGTAACTCTGACTTTTTGACTGCTCAAATATAACGCACGGCATGTTAATTTTTGTATGCAATTAAAAAGATGTGAATCTAGGTCGTAGCAACCGAGTATCATTTACCTACGGTGAGGTTATTCAGTGTTGGTGTCGAGACGGATGACGCAGACGGTGGAACCAGAAGTGCATGGGGGACGCACGGCTTAAAATTCATTGTTAAGTCTTACGTCACCTGCATTGTCATTGCAGCGTTCTCGGCAGGTTGTGACATCGTAAGTGTATCAGGCCCCACATGTGAAGGCCCCATTTGTCTGGTTACCTCTTGGCCCTGTACTACAAAATGCACAGTCAAGGTCAGAAGTTGGCATGCAAGTATTAGAAAGAAAACAGACTTCATGTCTCAACGTTACTTATCCTTCCCGACTGCTACTTTGGACATAAATGAGCTTCTGTTGCAGAGAAAAACTTTTCTGACCCTCTTCAGTGTGAGCAGGTGTTGCAACGTCTTTACATCCCCGTGTAAGGAGATTCGCAGATCCGGATGAAGACAGACACTTGCCAAATTGTGACCAACGCATTTGCTCCAAAAGCCTTTGAGCAGAAATTTTGCCCCTTTTTTACCCCTAGATTCTTTACTCTCAGCTCTGCTTTGATTTCTTTTTCTTTTCCCTCGGTTCTTTTCTTGCTGCTTCCGTTTATACACATGACAAATGTGACTGTGACATTCAATTCTCTGTATTGCGTGTTACCAGGATCGTTAGTCTTGGCGTCACGCACCTCCTATTAGTTGTTCATACATGCTCGCAGGAGGGGGGGGGGGAGCGGGAGAGGGGAGGAGGGGGAGGGAGACGTCGACGTCAACGTCGACGTCGCCGCCGCCGTCGGCGGCGTCCTCGATCCTCTCCAACCTTTTTGTGTGGGTAAACACGCAGGAAAAGATTAGGTTAATTAGGCGAACACGGAAGGAGGAGACAGAGTCGTGTCTTAGGGACTCGGCTGATGAGGGCTTCGTCAGCCGTGAAGTACAAAATCTCCGCAACGATGATGATCATGATGACGACTTTCCAAGCAAGTGCACGAGTATTAGGTTATGACTTTCCAGGCGAAAGCATTCGCAAGGACGAGATCACAACTTTCCACCACTTCACACTGACTTCGGCTCCTTTATTTACTGAGATCAGCACAGTAAAGACTTGATGGCGCGGTCAAACGAGGGCTTTTTCTGTTCAGGCAGAGTAGAAAGCAGCAGGATTATCGTCAAATCCAGACTCTACTGTATTAAGCAAGCAAAAAAGTTCCAGTGTTTGATCTCCGAATGTTTCCCGCAAAAAAATCTTGGTACCTAAAAAAAAGGGGGGGGGAGATAAATGTGAAAGCTCTCATCAAGAGTATTTTAGCCTGACGAGCTCAACGTTAAATAAAGTGAGTGGTAAGAGTTTCAGGCATTTTTTCCTTAGTGTTTTTTTTCTAGCACTGCTAAACACCTTCCTATAGATAGTTCTAGAAAGTAAGGAAAACAATGGGGTCACTAAAAGTGATCTATAGTCAAAGATAAGCTAACAGCCAACAAAGGTGGGCTTTAGCAGGCAATGAGAACGGAAACAACGACCTTACTTCTTCGTAGTAGAGATGATGCAGGCAGATAAAAAGAGCCCCAAAAATCCCAGTATAGACAACATCTATTGCAGTTGAACACATTTCAAACTACCCCATTCATCATTTTTCACTACTATGATAATACGATGCGTTGAGTGCACTGTTTTTCCTCCCATGATATAAAGCTCTATATTTCTGCTGCTACTGTTAATAAATCCAACTGTTTCTGGCTTTATGTTCATGCCGATAAGATTGCTTCATCCGCTGTTGCTCCACCTTAAACACACAGGGAGTAGGAAAGATCCATCTGCAGTGCGTACGAACACACGCGCGCGCACGCAGAGGAAAAAGAGACTCCATTGGGCACAATCACATCTCATCTGGAAGTCCCTGGAGTACACACACACGCGCGCGCACGCGCACAAACCAACCCCCACGTGCGGAGAGATACAGCAGCTCCCCCCCTCATTTTTTTTCTCTCTTGCCCCCATCACTCTTGCTACTGTCATTTTCCACCCCCTGATTAGGTCTTATTTGCTACCACCCCTGACTTTCCATAGATAGAGTAAAGACTTTCCGACTTTCAACCTACACCAGAATTTGGTCGGTTGGCGGGTGGCGGCCCAAAAATGGACCTCTTGACATCAGAACCTGCGTCGAAATTAGTCTCTTGGAACTGAAGAGGTATTTTTACAGGACATCCTTAGATAAAAAGTGTTGAGAACTTCTCTGTCTCCCTCTCATGTGTAAAAATAAATTTTGGGTTTTGAAAAAACATCAACATGATCCAGGTTGATGATCTGAGAAAGTATTCGGCAGAACTGTTGAAGTTGATTGAGCTCAATTTTGGTGAAGGCTTTTTTCCTCCGCAAAGTTTGAAGAAAAAATCCCACATGTGTGGATCTCAATCATCTTTTCTGTCTGTCGAGCAATTTGTTCGTGTGGGTCAAGAAGAGAAGGGGGGATCACCCATTCAAGGCGCTCGTAATCCCCGAGAATTGAGTGAGAGGATAGGAGAATTTCCCACTAGAAAAGAAACTTTTCCATCGTCCTTGCTTTCCCTGAAGTTTTTTCTCTCGCGGTCAATTGGGAGACGACTTGGGGGAGGGGGGAGGAAAAAGGCATGTGCGTATGTATGGGGGCAAGGGGTAAGGTGATTTTCCTGCGCAAATATTTGCCATCTGGTTCCCCCTACTCAAGTTTCCTCCTCGTTGTTCTCTCTCTCTCTCTCTCTCTCTCTCTCTGGGAGCGAAAGTAGTGCTCCACCAGACACTGTTCATCAAGTACCACGAGAGGCCGTGAGCGAAGAGAGACGAGCGAGGCCGCGCAGTCCGGGCCTCCGTTTGTCTGGTCGAGTTCCAGCCTGCGTGCATCTTTTATGTAAGCGTCGATCTCACGCCCGCCGGTCGGAATCTTTGATACTTTGGCGCGCCAGCTTTGGGAATCCCCAATGTCTGACAGAGCCAGAACGAGTACATGTCAGGCCTGCTCAAGGTATTGATCCCTTAGCGTCCATGAGCATTTTCCAAAGGTCTTTATATGACTGTGCAGTGCGCGAGTTAGTTTATGGTACAGCCAGATGCGCTGAATGCCCAGGAAAGAACTAATCTAAAGTAAACTTGTCTGCTCCGTCTAAATGTTCGGTTTTTTTTCTTTTAATTTCTCTACAACATAGTTTTAGTTAATGAAATTGGGTCTCAAAGGCCATTGGATTTCGATATACTTGAGAGCTGTCGGCAGCCTCGTGTATATACAGGGTGGACCGAGGGGATTTGCAGCTCATTCCAAAGGGGGTAAAAACAACGTTGCGATTCTTGCTTAGGCCAACCCTGAGCGGAGCCGCGCCGTACTGGGTGGACCAAGGACATTTGCACCTCACTCCCAAGACGACGTAGTCGATCTCTACGAGCCACCCTGTAGCTCTTCGTGATCTTGAAGCCATTGATTTATCATTTGGTCACCTTTTTTTCCGCCTCAGCCATTCAATACAATACTTTAATTTTCTGCTTACACTAATCAGTTTCTCTGCCTCTCATCACCTCCCCCTTTGTTTGTTCGGTCGTTTTTGCCATGTTTGGGTGTGTGGGTGGGGAAGGGGGGAGGGATCAATACCCCCCCCCCCCCATTTTCTCTTCGTTCTTTCCCCCTTTTTTTCCTACCAAGGCCAGAAAAAAAGTTTCGCGAAGCCAGCGTTACATGAACTAATCGGATTTTGCGGCTGCATTATTGCGTCCCCTCTAATTCTGGGAAGAAGCTTAAAGCAGAACGTTGGTTCGCACACATGGGAAAGCGTGACAAATCCGATGGTGAAGCTTTCCAGTCCTTTTACCACGGGCGTGAGGTGAAATTTAGTGAGAAATCACTTCTTAATCCTTTCGCTCGTGCGCTGCAATTATCGTTAGTGCATTGTGTGTAATGTGCGCTTAATCATATGTAGGAGGGAAGGCTTTAATTTTCTTGCCTGAGTCGTCGCAGCTTTCTTCCATGGATTTTCGGAGGGGGGGCGAGTAAACACGACTTTGCTCGCTTAATTACTTACCTTTACCTGGTTGTTGTTGTCGTGTGTGGGGAGTTTTGTGTGTGTAAAGGCCATTTTTTTATACTGCGCACTCTGTTGTTCTCTAGGACTGCACATGCGTGACTCCTCGAGAGTCTGGCTTCGTCGCGGCTGGAGAAGGGGCTTTTTTTGGCACGCGCTGACCAAACACGTGTTGCCAAAAAGAGTGCAAATTCTTGTTCACTTGGAGCGTGCTAAACACGGCTTAAAAATCAGATCTTGGCCACATCACAGCTTCCATTCAGCGAGCGCACGCCAAATTCGCCCCTCTTTTTCGCCTGACTTTGTGGTCAGTACATAAGCGGAGAGCGGAAAAATATGTTTTCACGTAAAATATGTTTCACATAAATTGCTGTTTTGATGCAAAGTCACATATTTGGCCAAAAAGGTCTGAAAACGATGCGAACTTTTTTGTCCAAAGTATCACGTGAGCTTTCTTGATCTCTTATGCATGTGCTCAAGTTATCTTGGTCCCCCTAAACAAGGTCTCCTAATTTCTTGATACACGATGACTCACAAAAGTACCTTGACACAAATGTCCACATTCCTAAAGCAACAAAAATGATAGCATTGGCGGCTTTTTAGGTTGTGACTGGGCTAAACTTTGGCAAAGGAGCGCAATGAAAAATGTATTTTCGTTGTCCCTCGACGATTTAAAGACTCTCCCGTTCATTTTCTGTCCTAGGAGGTTGAGAGAAAGACCTAAGGAAAGGAGGAGAAAACCATTCAGACCTAGAAAAAAAAAGTCCGGTTTCAACGAGCGAATTGCGGACAAAGTGGATGTGGCGCAGGGCGACGCCGCCGGCCGTTTTGGCGTTGGCGGCCGCTGCCCACTGGAACGGGCCCAAGGCGGTCTTTTTGCCCCCCCTCCTCCCCCCCCCCCCGGTTTCAAAGTGCGGCAAGTCTGAGCGCGCCTTAAGTCAAGGTGTATGGGGGACAATTGCGTGTTCCGGCTCAATGAACTGCTCAAAGAAGAAGAGGATCCTACAGCAAAGCTTTCAGAGCTTTCCTCTCAACCATACAATATGGGCCATAAATAACGTTACCTCTATCGTTGCCTCCTTTTTTTTAGGAGCAATCTGGGGTCAATTTCATTAAACGTTTGGAAAAAGCATTTGTTGCAGCCTTGCAAAGATTTGTGGCACCAGCGGTGAGCAATTATCGACTGTTAAAGTCATAGTCAAGTGATATACATAATGCATGGATAATCGTTAACAAATAACATCGGCACTAACCAGCAATTTTTATTTTAGAAACAACGCAAAACATGAAATATAATACTTATGCGGATGATTTTTCATGGCCCTTAGGACGGCTGAAAAGAGAGCGATCAACTGAATCAGATAAGTGGGAAAGGTAACTTCTTGTGACAATCTAGAAAGAATCTCTCTCACAAACACATAGACGATGTTATGCTATGATTTACATAGCTAACATGAGTTGCAAAAAGCACACTCACATAAACAAGGGTGGGCGCACTTGTGTCATGTACTGACCAGACCCCTGCACCCTTTGCCGTCAACAATGGGTACGGTCTTAAAAAGCACCTGGGTTTATTTAGCAACAGTAGCGTGAAGTGTAAGAAAAGTCCGTCTTTGGCTTTGGGGTGGGGGTCCACCCCGGGTGGACCGCGTGAGCCTGTATCGTTGCGAAGTGTGTCATTGTTCCCTAGATGTGTGTGTTTGCGTATGTGTGGACCCACTCAATGGCAGGCGCGGGAGGGGGGTGGGCAACCCATAGTTTTGACCCTGTTTGTGGACACATGGGTGTGTGTTCAGGCCTCTTGACCCGGAGGGAGGGTTCGTCCGGGACAGACATCCCAACAATCTATGAGACGAACGCGGTAGAGGCAGTAATATCTACACTGTAAATCATAACTATGATAGTTAAAAAGTTTGTCGTTTTAGGTCCCCCCCCCGAGAGATAGAAGTGCTGCTCCGCTTTAATTAATGGAGCCTTTTTTGTGCGTGTTTCTTCTCCTCCGCGATTGTACAGGGTGCGACAAAAGTGCCGTCCCTCAACAGCTCTTACAGGGACGAGGAGGAGTTCTCGTCACCAGCGACAAGGAAGGCAACGAAGGCGGTCTCGACCACGACTTTCCCTCAGCCACCGGCGACTTTGGCCCCTTCTCCGGTCTGCTCTCACTTCTGCTCCACCCTGTAGGCGCCTAGATTTGAATTTGCCTGCTTTCTAAGTGAGTAGCAGAGAAAAGTAGTCTTTCCCAGAGGTGCAGTTTAGTAAAAATTCTCTTTTCCTGCGCTTCAAACGTCCCTTGAGAGGCTCGACTTTTCATTTTTCTACCTATGGGAGAGAAGAGGTCTGTAATGACAAAACGAGTGAAGATAAATCGCCACTTTCCTTCCCCTTTTCCTTTGTGGACATATTTTTGCCTCCCCTCCTCTTCTTTCTCATGGAAAAAGGGCCCTCATGTGACTGAGCCATCACACACACGTACAGGGTGAGGCAGAAGTGTCTCCAGCAGGCCTACCCCCAGAGGGGCCCACCAGGGCCTCGCCTGGTCCAGAAGACGACTTTCATTCAGCAAAAAAATAAAGTAAATGACGTGCGCAGAAATGCCCCATCGGGCCTTGTCTCTGCCCTCTTCTTCTCTAGCCCACCCTGTAGGCACACATGTGAGCGCACTGAGGAGAAAGGTATAAGTACACAGCGTATACCTAACCACACTTTATCGTTATAACTACCCTGTCTGGGCCGTGCGCGTGTGCGTGCACGCGCGCGCACTCCTCTCCCCATTCTCCATCTCTCTTTCTCGTACTATCCGAGCGAGAAATTGACCCATATTCATAAACAATGTCGCAAAGTTGGGGGTGCCCAAGGAGGAAAGAGGTTTCTGAATGATGGATACGAATGCTCTCCTACCTACAGGACGTTGTTTGGTCGATACATAAGCTAATATGTTACTACACACACACACACACACACACACACATGTCCGAGAAGGATATTGATGACCAGATGATGGAAAGCTAATTCATTCAGAGAGAGACCGCCTGTGATGCAGTAACGTGTGAGAACGTTCGAGAGCATACGAGTACGCGTAGCAGCTGATCCGCAGCTTCCTCGGGGTGAACCCGGCAGGTGCAACCTCCCAGCGACCAATCGACCCAACGCGAACTTGCTTTGGTCCGGCTCCACCCGTAGTTGACGGGAGGGGGTCTGCACCACCACAGCCTATGCAGTTTTGCGCCGAATGGAAGAAAAATTGCAAGCGTATTTCCCTCTCTGGAGCGTCCTCTCCCTCAGGTGACGTTTCTGGAATAATTTCTCTTCATCCACATGAGGAAAATCCACTCTCTCCATATGACACAGTCACTTCCATTTATCCAGCTTTGGAGTGACGTCCGCGCGCGCGCGCGCCGAGTCTACTCCATTCTGTCGCCAAATAATTGTGTCTACTCTAAGTTATTCCATATGAGACTTGCCAAGATATAATCGTATTAAGTGCTGAAGCAAAATACTGGGTGAATAAAAACGGAGGGGGCGAGAAGTTCGACGCCCTCTTCGTCGTATCTTCTTGGCTTTCGATGGCTTCTGGATCTCATCCACGGTGACCATTTCCCCCTTGGACCCCAACTGGCAGGCTGGATGCTCGTCCTCGGGGTGTTGCACGGCGCGTGCTGTGAGTTTAAGATTTATCTACATTTATATTGATTACGTTTCTTATATTTTGCTATAAGTTGCTCAATCGGACCCTGAATCCACATTTGGAGATTGCCCCAGCTCGACGGGATCTTTACGAACGGCATCAAAAAGGGATCAGCCCCATGTTTATCGTCGTCAAGATTCCCAAGGTCGAAACTGTGCGTGTTTTCATCCGGGCAGCTTGAGAAAAAAAAAGGAAAGAAAGGCGTGTTCAACGTGTCCAGCGGCAGCAGGTCCACTTTCCACAGCTCTCACTAACATCTTTTTTCTCCAGTGGGTGCCCTTGCATGCAGTACAGCAACGTCTGCGGCTCCCCACACCCCGTGTGTGCATGCAAGCACTCCTACGTCTTCAGCACGTGGTGTGAGTGGAAAATATTAAAAAAAAGACCCTGGCCCTTTAGTACCACCCAACGTAAACAAATACACATACGCACGCGTCAGTTCACTCATCTTTGCTTTGCCAAATTTGTTCCTTCCTCCCCCCCCCTCTGACTGATGGGAACTGCCAGAAGCAAGAAAATGCCCTTGAAGGCCCCGGACTCATATTCAGGCATTAGGCCTATTTTGTACTCTAGCCACTGCAAGAACTGAGAACTTTGAGAGCTGTGTGTTCATTGCTTTGTTACGCGCACAACCTTAGAGTAGCGTAATTACGTTGACAATCTTTTCGCCGCACTTTTAGAGCTTTCTTTATTGCTGCGCTGACGGCTGAATTGGAACTGCACTTGGCACAAAAAATGCTAAATGTGGATGAGCAACAACAAAAAAAAGAGGATTTGCCATCCTCTCCTTGTACAGCAGTTTTGGCAGTCTTAAAGCGTCTTTTGGGAACTTCCAACTTCACTTTCTTTTCTTCTTGCTGAAAAAGGTCCTTCGACGCTATTATCCAGATATGGCGGTCGTGCAGAAGTGCACAAATGAATATGAAGATTTGGTCTCCGGGGACCCGAGGACTCTGACTGATATCAAGTCTCATTTCTTTGGCTCACACTGTGTTTGTGTTTGTCATGTGTGGGGGTTCTTTTGGCCTGCCCCACCTCGGTTGGAGAGGCTCAGGTGCTCCAGTGGGTGGATCTTTGCCCCAAGAGGGGGGGGGGCGAATCTGAGACTTGGGTGCAGCCACAGATATGATGCAGACTGAATTAGTTTTGGTCGGACGAAATGCTGAGATTGGCTTTCGAAGTGTGAGCGGACGCTTAATCCATCTCTTCTTTATGGCCCTGCCCGTCCAGATCGACGCCAACGTCTGCAGCCACGTCCGCATGTCCTTGTGCCCCCGAGTCGTACTCACTGTCTTAAGAAACACATGCATAAAGTTACTGAAACATGCGAAATCTGATCCGTGTGTGACTTTCCATTTACGTCGGAGCTGGCAGAAAAGTAGCTTTTTTTTCTATGGTTTCTTTTTTTTAGGGGTGAATCCTTAATCAACTTCTGGCAGTGCTCAAATCAACACTCACACGTACGTGGGGAGAGAGCGAGAGCGAGCGAGCGAGAGTGAGAGAGATCGAGATTTATGTGTCCCGCGTGTATTTGCTGCAACCTTATTTTGAGAGGCTACTTTGAATTCGATTCGCGTCGCCGCAAAAGTCTGGTGGAGTAAGTAGCTTTTTCCTGTGAGGGGGAAAGAAGAGAAATCAGACACATTTGCTCTCCCTGTTTCACTTAAGCCCCGCTCAGATGAGCGAAATTCGGACTGGAGACACGAGTATTGGCACGTCAGAGCTACCTTGGATTCACCTCTCAGCGGAGGGTGAGGTTTTGGTAGTGCAAACGCTCCCTTGAACCACCCCCAACTGTGCGATGTGCTCGGACTTTTTTAGCAGCATCCCCATTTTCTCCCCTTCCCCCCCTTTGATGAGTGTTGCCGCAGCAGAAGAAGAAGAACTTTCCCCTCGTGAGCTTGGCTCTTGTCGACGCCGCCGCCAACAAACATGAGTCATGCTCTTGTAATAGTCTGCGAATGCTGCTCAAGCACATCGTTCGGCAAGCCCAGAGCGCTGGGTTGCGTATGCACGTTGCACGCGCACGCGCTGATCCGGCGAGGGGCGAGCAGTCCCGGACAAGATGTACAGGGTGTACGAAAAGTCAGGTCGTGCAACATTACTCTAATGGTGATCTGCGTCTTCCGGGTGTAGACGTAGATTAAAGATTGACTGGGATGGTAGAAAGTGCGTGTGACATCAAGTAATCGTTCTGGAGGTGTGGGGACAAAAGTTCATTCACTCCACAATGATGCAAGAATCACGTGGTTATGTTTGGCAGACTAGACTTAACTTTGAGTCCTTGATCAAACACGTGGGTGAAATTTTGGTCGGTTCCCCATATTGTGGTATGCATCCCTAACACCAGGTTCGGGAGTGATTCTTTTTTGCCTTCTAGGATATGACCTTCTGGAGTCCATCCCGTACAGGGAGGAGCAAAATCCGCTCAAACATTCTGCCACCGATTTCACCCTGCCGGTGCTAAAACAGAAATAAACCTCCGTTTCAATGAGCCTACTTTCTTGTGCGAGCTTATTTCTACCACCCTGTAGTTGAGCAAGGATCGAGGCCTGATTTGCATGAAACGTGTCACGTGTGAAGGGCTTTGACAAGCCTGAGTGTACAGTTTTCGCACCCTTCCTCAATCTATCACCGGCAACAGGAGGAAGAAAAACTCTGGCCATATCATTGCTGCCCCCAAGTCTTAGGTTGTGTGACGATTGTCTGATGAATTCAGCTCTGCGCAAAAGATGACAATTTGCACGCGCTGAGAGGCTCTCCATGTCATCACCATAGAGTATGCAAATGTGGTTCTCGCTCTCTCTTCCTGTGTGTGCGCGCGCACGCTCGCACAAAAGAAAACAGTGAGGAAGTCGGTTACACACGCACGCGCATGAGCAGCAGGATGGAGAATGACCCATTTTGTATGTGCTGCTGCTCATTTCCTAAGTGACCCTCACATGTTAATTGAATGCGCCAGATCTAAAAGCCATTTCCTCCCCCATTCGCCCCATCATCTTTGTGTGCATCTGCAATTCATTAGCATTTCGTGTGCTCTGGTACACAGCCCTGCACTCGTCTTTTTCTTGGATACACGCTCGTACTACGCAGAGAGTGGAAAGTCACATGTGGTCTCATATGCAGGGTGGCCAACGAGTTCGCCCTGCTCGCTCAGTTGGTTCTGTTTGACAACGCCTTCAATAAGATGTTCAAATTTGGCGTCACTCGATCCACACGTGTTGCACAAGAGCCTCATGGCCAGTCTTGTTGACCCCCTTCGGCCTTATTGACGCGCTCTACGGGCCAGTGGAAGGCCGGGGCAGGAACCCCTCACTGATCTCCAACTTGGCGGGCGCCAACTCCGTCGTAGCGGAGGACTTTCAGCCCTTCAGGTCCGCGGGCCTCGCAGGCGCGTGGTGCGTGGAACGGGTGGCGCCATCATTGAAAAGCTGGTGTTATTCATAATCACACCAGTTAAAGAGAGCGCTTGTTGGTCGCCCTGTCCTGTGAATAGAGACGCCTTTGCTGGTCCTCTGCCCAAGGAGGAGACGCAAAAGTTTTGTTTGAGACCAACCACGGAGAGAATGAATTAATGCTGACAGAGAGGAAATTTCTGCTGCGTAAAAGGTATGTGGATTACTACACTGCAGAAGCTCCTTTGACTCTGTCATGGAGAGAAAACAATGTACTTGCCAAGAGGGTGCAGTGTCCAAACTTTATATGGCAGACTTTCCACTCAACTTTGCTGGACTCTTTGGGTGCTCAACCACTCACAGTTGGTTAGAAGCAAAGTCTCCTCTTTATTTGTGGACAAGCAAATCATCATCGGCGCTGCGGAGACAAGCCCAGACGCACTGGACTTGGGCAGACACCAAGAAGTAGCTGTTCTTCTGTCCACTTCGATTGCATCATTTCACATCCTGCTGTGTAGATTGGAGTGATTCAATGTGATGCCACCTGGTAGCATCACCCACAATCACGCAGTTCTGAGCTGAAATGACGTGAGGAGATGTGATGCCAGTCACCCAAAGATGGCAGAATAACTGTAAAAGACTCATTTTCTCAAGAAGGCAGCAAATTCCTTAAAACTGCCAGTTTCTCCTGACTTTGACTCCTGACTCCTTGATTTTGGGGATCCTAGAATAAAACGATGCGGTAAGATCTTAATGTCAACATTTATGATATGATTCACTTTTTACTAAGACCGATTTGGTTTTCGATCGTATCATGCACGGAAGGTGAGACGTTCAGTGCTTGAGCCCCAAACTGTACACCGGTCTGGCAAGTGCAACAGACCTAGGAGAAGCCACAAAATAAATGAATGGTCAAGTAAATTAAGCAGTTCGTAGAGATCCAAAGCCAGGGTAATTTCCAGGTCCTTCATCTTTGTGTCTGGTCGAGTCTCAAAGTCAATGATGCTCTTATTGCTGCTGCATAACGACTTGGAAACGAATATGAAATGGGCATTAGCATAGCACGCCTCACATGAGATTTATATAAGTGCTTTGTACCAGCTTTGTACAACACTTGAGATAGATGTAAGCAGACTCAATTGCCCCCCCCTTCCTCCTTCTCTCAGAATCTTGACTTTCTATGGAAAGTCTAGAATTAGATTGTTCGGTTTGAAAGGGTGAAAGTGATCGGATTCAACTTGTCTTTTCACTGAAGGAGCAACTCCAGTTGGGGCTTCCCCCCTCCTTTAGGGGTTCTCACTATAGCAAAGGTCCTGATGGATGCTGGATAAATAAAAGTTGTTTTTGTCCCCGCAATGGATTGTGAGAATCTTGGGGGATATTAAACAAATATTGAAGGCTCTATTCTCCCCCCCCCCCCGGCAAGTAATGAGAGTGCACCTTACTATATAACCCTTTTAGGTTCGTTCACAACTATCTCCGCACTCACCCAGTACACAGGGGGGGATGCTTTGGGTGAAGCCACCAACCCAATAATACACCTTGCTTGGAAAGTGTGATACAAGTCAGTCAAGTTATTCCTTCCAGAATTGGTTCTTATGACTCTTCGGCAAGCCAGAGAGATCTGTCAATTTCCCAAATTTGTGCGTGTTTTTGCCTCCTCTAGAAATTGGGAGCTGTCATCGTCAAGGAGGCCACTTTTGAGACATCTCTATTGTGTATCTCTTGTAACCCCACGGTTGCAGGGGGCGTCTTTTTTTGGAGGGGGGTGAATGGCGCTCCCGCATTTCTCGTCCTCCCCATTTCTCTCTCTCTCCTCCTCCCCCGCCCTTCTGCTGCAGACATTCGCAGGAAATTTCCACTATTTCTGTTTCTTCACGAACTGCTTATAAGTGGGTTTGACTTGGAGGGCTGAGGAGGCAGAAAAAAAGGCAAAAATATACGCCAAAAGCTGTTTGATTGCGTGCAAAAAAGTTGTCCCGCGAGCAGATCTCCAAACATCTCGAAGGGGAGTGCTTGTATCAGCAGACCTTCTTTTTGGCGCACACGTCAGACTGACCAAGAAGCCGAAACACACTGTAGTCCACAGCGCTACAACGGCGCGTGTTAGCAAACTACGCTTCCTGCCTGTCCGCAGTTTTTGAGGCTTTTATCCCGAGGCTTTGAGCATCTCCCGGTCGGTGATGACGGGCCTAAAACACCACTTACACGTAAAAGCAAGGGGGGGAGGGAACGGACTGTGCAGTGTGGATGCCAAAGAAGAGGGCCACGGACGCGACCGCCGTTTTTGGCGGCTCGCGCTGCAAAAGATGCGCGCGCATGTTTATGATTTAACCTGGGCAGCAGAGAAAAAATAGGCAGCTGCCGAAGTTGCCTCAATTTCGCATTGCGATCGAAGCTCCTCCAGCCTCCACCCGCCTGTCAGAGACAACATCCATCTATAACGAGGCAAAAGACAGGAAAGAAGAGGCTTTTTGGGGGCGTTCCTCCTGCTTTTGCTCTCTAATGCCATTCCTCCCAGTCACAGAGTGACTCAAGTGGCAACTCTTTTTTCCTGCAACGCCCTGTACCAAGTCCTTCCTCTTCGCTCCGATTTTTCGGCTCACGTCATACAGACTGGTGCAAGAGATCCTGGGACTGGTTCGACAACACCCTGTAGCTCCCGTGCAGTCCCTCTCACATCGAGAGCCTGTGGTTGATTCAGTGACAGAGGCAGAATCTGTACAAAACGAAGCTGTTTTGTCACACTTTTTTTTGCTTTAAAAAAGTGCAAGTGAGCAGCGCCACAGTTGACGTAAAGTAGGTCTGTCCTGTGTGAGGCCCTTGGGGGCCTCTCCAGGCCTAGCAGCATCAGTAAGAATTGTCTCAGACATTTGTTTCCAGCCAAAAAATACCCTTGTGTAATCATTGTCTAATTGGCGATAGTCGATTCTTTCTTCTCTCTCTCTCTCTCTCTCTCTCTCAATGTACGTGGCGTATGTGAAAAGGAGGCATCAGTTCTTCTCCTGTGTGATTGAGTCCATTGTCTCCACGCTCTTCTCTCGGGAATAGCTCTGAAGAGTTTGTCAATCTTGGCAGAACTTTGCTACAAACCCGTGCTCCGCTACAGTGTACTTTTTTCAGGTAAGTCTCACAGGTTATCGTCAGACTGAATTTGAGAGATTTGGGGAGCTCTAGAGGGACTCTTCGCATCCTCCGGACAGTGTGAGCGACAAATGTGTTCCTTTTCTCAATCAACCTCTTTGGCATTCGTTCATGCTGAGCGCTTTTCGCGCCTCACACGGTGCCCTGACATGTTGACAGGACTGAAATGGAGACTTTTCACCCTTATGAGCTTAGATAACGCTAAAGAAATCTCGTCTTACATTAAAAGGGAGACAACTTTAGATATTCCTGGGCAAAGGCCAGACATCTGGGGGCCTCCGGATATGGGAAACGAAGATTCTTTGATAAAGGGGAGCTCACTGAAGGTCACACAAGCTCAACTTTTCTTTCATTCAGAGAGCCACCAAAAAACTTGGCCCAACAAGATGAGATTTTTGGAGCCCTAGCAAATTCAGAGTTAATTTCTCCCCAGTAACCGACGTTATAGGATGTCTAAAATTATTTTGGAAGTCTTTAAGCTTAAACATTAGCTGTGGTTTAACTTCTTCCAGCTTTGTTCTTCCTAATTGCTGGTGCCAACTTCAGGCAAACTTTCTCGTGTCCTCCCTCTGTGTGTGTGGGGTGGGTGGGTGGGTGGGTGTGTGGGTGGGGGTGGTGGTCTGTGGTGTGGGACGTACTCGTGTGTCTGGTACACTTTGGTTTGGTTTGTGGCGGGAGCAAACGTCCGGCCTCCGGATGTCCGTGACACCAAAGGCGGTCCGTTTGGCCCTCCTCCTCCTCCGTATGCCTGTGTGTATGGATATGGTTCGTCTTCATCGTAGTATGCTGACGAATACACCGAC
>JAAUXU010007660.1_pt1 | contig 47659 bp, 47 predicted proteins | sample 7278151 | NCBI WGS metagenome assembly JAAUXU01 (sample SAMN14350113, study PRJNA611818) | marine sediment metagenome | isolation source: surface marine sediment (1.8m) | place: French Polynesia: Moorea | collected 2018-08
ACTGGTGTACATAACATGTACAGCATGTGCAGTATGTGTACGTACACTTCGCTCATGCCAGCACTCGTCACTCATGGCTCGCAAAGTCTTGGTTGCACCTCATATACAGTGTATAGCAAAAATTCTCTCGCAGATGTTGCGTTAATTTTGAGCCTTTCTTCTCCTTAGCAGCGCCGCCGCCTCCTTCCCGTTCTGTATGATATGAATCAGTACTTTCTTAGACGTGGATCAAAGTGCAGTTGGTCTTGTAGCCTTAGGACCTAAAATCTCTTTGTATCGACATTCGTCCATAAGAATACACGTACGTAGGTGCGTAAAATGAGTAGCTAATGCATTGCTTTAATCTCTTGTCGTCAAGGAGGCAACAGTGTGTATTACTATATGTACGTCATGTCCGTTAATCGTGCCTACATGCTACATGCACGTACACGAGTCAACATGAAACAGGTCTGTATAGCTAGGAGGATCAGACTCTTCTTGTGCTTGTCATGCCAAAAAATGCGACCAGCCAGCTTGAGCAGTCGCTTGCAGCCCACGTTGCAATTGCACCGTGTGCAGCATACAGTAGTCCTACTACTCTCGACCTACTCAATGTGTGTCCCTAGCTTAGACTATAGAGACAATTGTAAAGTTATCCCCTCTCATTGTTTAAATTGTTAGTGTAATGAGTCGAATACGTCATTACTTTTGAGAGTGAATTGGGCATTTTATCAGGACTGGGTCTGTTTAGTGCGCGAGTGTGTTGTTGTGGTCAAGTACGTACATGGATTTAAATGTATGCACTTTAATTTCATACTGATTACTCACGTATGTGTCTCCACAGGCTGCCTTTACGAGCATTTTTGCAACGAATGCTTTTTATACAGATCATTTTCGTAAGTGCAGTCTCGTCTCTACAGATTTGACAATCGTCATCTAGGTTCACACACCTCAGTAGAAGCTATCCTCTGAACAAATCAACCCTCAAATTTAGAACTGTTTCCTTATAGCATACCTCGGTGAAAGCTTTTGGTAAGGGATTGGATTCTTTTACACGAAAGTGCCAGGGGAAAAGCGTGCAAATATAGGGTGCGTATCAAACAGCTTCAAAATTGAAACTGCCATAACTCGCACTCATGCACGGGTTTTTGTGGCTTTGGTGTCAACTGATCTGAAATTCAGCACTAAATGCAGCTGTGGGTTGGGTGAAAAAGCAATTACGTTACAGTGCGACCGCCACCGCTTTAGCGAGGCTGCCAGAAAAGAAAAGTAAAGCAGTTACCCACCGCAAGGCTTATGCACTGGTCATCTTTCTGTCTTATGTAGCTCTCATGAGACGGTTATAGCCCAGAATGAAGCTTTTGTCAGTACTGACAGTTTAAAACCACTTTTCAATAGTACTTTCAAAAGTAAGTAAATCCCTTAAAATAGTTCGTATGAGTGAAGTTTTGAATCTCTACTTTCGGCTCAACTTTATTGGTCATACCTTCAAGTGCATATACGTGATGTAAAATCAGAGGCGTTTCGGGTCCCACATCAGCCTCGGAAAGCACTTTTTGAAGTGTTTTCCAATGACATGCAGTAAAATTAGTATTTTGCGAGCAAAGACATGGTCTGAGTTCAGCACAGAGGCTCTACTTACTAGTCGTGTGTGTTCTTGATGAAACTGAACGAGTTACGTTTGTGTGAGGAGCTCTCTTACAGACGTGCATCAAAATCCAAGCTAAGTACTGTATTACTCACCAGGTACTTGTACATGTATGCCCACATGGTTAGCAACAAAATTGCGTGTGTTTCAACTCACTTCTTTATTGAGGTCGCGATGACAAATTATGCTCGCTCCTAGATGTCCTACTGCTTGAATAAGCGTGTCAGCACTTGTACAATACGGTACAAAGTGTACGTAGTGCATACATGTATACCTACTTACCTACCTACCTACCAACCTACCTGTGTGAGCATGTGGGTAGGTACAACCGAAGCCATGACTTTCTGACGCGAACCACCTCGTACAACTTGAAAAAAAAAAAGCAATCACCGATCATGCTTGATGACTGATGGCCCATGGATAATGATGATGATGACTTAGGATTAGCATTGGAAGAATGACCGAGTGTGTAGGACAATTAAGGGTTTTTGACGCCTAGCGAGAAAGGTCACTGACATTTCAGGCCCCCTGTCCCATTTTGCTTATGTTCCTTCTAGATTTTGCAAACAGCCCGCAAAAAGACCAGACGGCGCGTTGATCGAAGCAAGGGGCTAGACGGAGGTGTCGAAGGGGGGACTGGATCCAAGAATAGTTGGTTTGTCAAGGTAAAACACACGAACACCAAGATTGTTAAGAGCCACAGATAGCAGCTAGAAAGCAATGTGGGAGCAAAAGAGTTGCCAGGACACCTGTACTAAGTATGCTTAAGAGCTTTTTCCCTCCGGTGGCTCAACCTTAAAGTTCTGTACAGTACTGCTACATGTTTACTAATTAGGCATTACACCTGCGAAAAGGATACTGTTTAAAACAAAGTGTACATAGTACGTGTCTCTTTGGGCCACAAATCTACCTACGTTATGTGGTTCATTGTTTAGGATGCAACACGTTTGGAAGGCTGAGGTAGAGTTCAAAACGACAATGATAAAAACCCCTTTTAACCTCACCTTAATACATGCTGTTTTAACCACTTTTTCAACCACTGATAACTGCTTAGTCTGCAAGAACGCTTTAAACATTGGACTCATGTAAAACTCAATCCGTACTCGTAGTCACTCAAGTGGGTGTTTTTGTGTTTCACGTGTGAGGACGAAAAAGTTCTTTGTCGTGCACCCAGTTCTTTCGGATTTGTACGCTATCCACAGTACAGTGATCTGATCAACTACTACGTGCTACAGTATGTATTGTTCACAGCAGTTTTTTGCTTAGTTCAGTTCGTAGGTTGCAAATCTTCTCGCTGCCGCGGCAGCGAGAAGTGTAGTAGTCTACAGACGTGTGTAAAGTTAGTTTTTCCAATTTTTTACCTATCAATTCTATGCATTGCTCGTACAGTACAGTACCGTAGTCTGCGTAATTTCATATCGCTTGCTGCTTTTTCCCCCAAGCCTCCTTAGGAACGCGTAGTACGTACAACTTTGTCCTTCATATCTGCTTAAGAGTTTAGACTTTACGGGCATGAATGTGTATCTTGATGCAGTCTTGCTTTCTCCAGGCGTTGTCAAAAGTGCTGGGAAATACCCGAATGATTAAATGATACGGATAACGGATACGAATGATGGCAATTATCCGGATACCAGAACAGAAATAAGGCTAACATGCGCTTCGCAATGTCTTTATATTCTATTTCTGTCATCGCTTCTTAGACCTCGAGCTTTCATACCTTTTGAGAGAGGCACAAGAGCGACAGTTAACAGAGGTATAACAGCAAGAGCCCTGGATCGCTTGCCACGTAGTTTATGTTACGTCTTACTTGTCAGAACCGTTATCGAAGTAATTTCTCGTAAAGGATCTTGTAGATGGAGGTATTTTGAAGCGAATGTCAGCTTGTTGAGAAATACTTAATCATCTTTTGGGGGACTCCTCGAGCAGCATTCCATGGTTTTCGTCACCAAAATATCCAAAAACAATTCATAAAGAGCATTTAAAGAATGCCCAAGATCTAAAATCTGGCTTCAATGTTGCTAGTGGGCAGGACCTCGTCTCTTCGGGTGAGAAACTTCAATCGAGATGTTGTTGAGAACATTATTAATCTGTTATGGCGAAATAATTTCCATCTGGTCCTGTTACCGAATGCAGCCCAAATGATATAAATGCCGGATACAGGTCATGAAGGCATTAATCCGGATAATTACGGCATGGATATCCGACAATCCGAACACTAGTTGTTACTTACGTACGTCAGTCAACCCTCCCAAGATGAGTAGTAGTTACCTTCCTTATGGACAATGTTGCTGGCATTTGCCGTCAGTCACACACTGAAGTGTGCCCCAGATAAAATCTGAGCCAGTACCCACGCACCCACACCTCCCCTCCTGTCACCAGCCTTTGTGACTCGGTGCCAATGTCCGTCAGCATTAGTCAGAGCGCAATCTTCTTCGACTGTTCCGTACATGTACAATGCATGTACGTACGTAGACACGAATGCAGTAAGAGTAGGCGCGTACATACTTGTTATGTGCATAGCAGTACAGTATGCAAAGTTGCACCCTTCATTTTCCTCTCACAGAAATTGCTCAGGTACTCTTGATTCAGCTAGTGGCGGAGCAGCGACTGGCAAAATACAAAATAGTCAATAGATACGTACGTACAGTACGACTACTACTAGTGTATGATATGGAAAGTTCCTCTTTGCACGTAGCAACAATTACTTTGCAGATCACGTACCTACATTAGTGCTATGCCATGCAGCACTAAGCAGTACGTTAAAAGAGGCGATAGAGATTTCTTGCATTGTATGCGCAGTTATAGAACGGCTGCGCTCGTCAACCTGGACGCGGTGTTGCCCAGATACGGGTACGAGCTCTGAAGGATGCGTGATGCGAGACAAAAGCTCTCAAACCCGCGTTGCCCTCTGTTATTTCTCAGACACGTCAGACGTAAGACTGTAAAAGCAGCTTAAAGCAAGTGAAGACAGTCTCGGTGAGAAGTGTGATTTCATGCAACGATTTTGCTTGCTGTACGTATGCGAATACTACTTTTAGCATGGCTTTAAGCTTCGTCATTCATGTGCCACCCCCTTCCACTCTAGCTCCTCCCCTACAGGTACTGCTGCTGTTTGAGAATGTAACAAATGCCACCATACTCAGTACTCAACGGTGCCTTTCATGTTTCAGCGCAGTCCAGATTACGCAGGCTGCAAAAATCATCTGCTCACTGTCAGATGACGACGTTTGAAGGTTGGTTGCGCGACATGCGAAAAAAGCCCTTATGCGCAGTACAAGATTTCGTACTGTACCTAATTTTATCACGTTACGTGCAAAAACCTATTGAATGAGCATGCCACGCAACCTTCCAGGTTAACTTTCAGCCACTTAATACAGCATAAGTTCCGTAATCGTCGGCAGTCCTTACTTACGCACAGTGCGCGAACGTAAAATGTGAACAGCGCCGCCCTATGCAAAAGTGCATCAAGGACAACTAGTCGGGTATGGTGCACCCTCATTGCCTGTACGGACAAGACCAGAGCACTGAATCTCTGCCTTTCAATGTGGAACCTCCCATTGGCCACCACCTTCTCCACTCAAACCCTGATGCTCTCGCAAGTCCTCTCAAAGGAAGGTACTCGTCACATTTTACGTACGCGCACTGTACAGCATCATACGTACTGCATTGTAGAGAGTCGACATGTGCTTCAATGCAGTTTGAACGGATCATAGAAGTAATCTATTGTAAACTTACCTGCAGTTTACCTGCAGTTTATGCCTGGTGCATCAGCTGTGATAGAACGTTTAACTTGCAATAAAGCCCGACTGCATTTTCTCCATTATTAAGATTCTGCTTTCTTTTTCCCGACGTCTTTCAGTTTATCAGCTCACTGGGCGTGTTCATGCGAATCTTCAACCTGATCTGCATGATGCTGCTCATAGGTCACTGGTCAGGGTGCCTGCAGTTCCTCGTGCCCATGTTGCAGGGATTCCCCTCCAACTCATGGGTGGCCATCAACGAGTTGCAGGTGAGCGCGCTTCGTCGCCCCCTCACTAACGGACCCTTGCGTTGTTCCACAGTTTCTGGACGTTGCCGACGTCTTCATCCGGATCTTCAAGCTTATTTGCCTGATGCTACTCATAGGCCATTGGTCAGGATGTCTGATGTACCTCGTCAACATGTTGCAGGACTTCCCCTCTAACTCTTGGGTCTCCATCAATGAGCTCCAGGTAGAGGGCTGTTGATGGTGGATGTTGGATGGATCAAGAATAATTGTTGGAAACAAGATATCCTACTGCATTGCTGCTAGGACACAAGGATCCATACACTTATAACGTTCAGTGTTGGCTGTTCTATTTAGCCATTATACTGTTCTGGTTTCTTTTGCTTTTTATACTACGTCCTCTGAAACATCGGTGTCCAATAACAGCTCCGCTTATAACAGTATTCGACAGTGTCGGCCTATCATGCCCTGACTTTCTTGCCTATTCTGTCACTAGACTACCTCGACAACAGGCACACATATTACGTACAGTACAGTATAAGTATAGCAGAGTTAATAGTTACGTACATATGTGCATACCGTAGTCCCTCGACTGAACGATCCTACAGTCATACAGTAATTACATGTATAGGTCAGATTTAAGAGAAGTTATCATAAAGACCTCAAACAAATTCCAAAACTATCTTGCCTTAGTCCATTGATGGCATTCAATCCTCATTATTACTTGTGTTGTATCACCTTTAAATGTGCACAGATTTCTTCCTTTTCCCTCTCTACCTCCCTCATTGAATTTCCTCCTAAAGTAAGTACCAGAGCATTCAAGTGCCAGCATATATTGAGTTTGTCGTGTTTCTTTGTTTCTCTGCCTCTGCCACTTTTCTTAGACCCTAACTGCTAGTACAATTGATCAAAACAGAAAAAAAATCTAATCAATATAAGTGTTCAGGAGGGCAACTTGTTCGCCCTGCTCAGTTTCCCCTCCCGTCAATCTTCCTTGTGGCTTTGGGTTTTTTGCAACAAGCGTGAGACACAAAAAAGAACTATTTTTCTGTGCAAAACTCTTTTTGCAATCAAAAAGCATGACCCAAAGATGTACATTTCTAAATAAGATAGGAGAGGAATAATGCGCGGCAAAAAGACCGTACGAGTCAGTTCAAGGACAGAATTTTTATTGAAATTTTTCCCCTTTTAACACCCACACCACTGTACTTGCTGTACCAGTGTCATATGGCAACCGCTGCTGTTGAACTATTGCTGAGATGTTCCTGCCGTACATTTTGTCACCCACCCATAAAAGAAATGAATCTCGAACATTTCCCCCTTGATGTAAGTTTGTACTTACCCCATACTTTCAGTGTGATACTAAAAGTTATGCTGCAATGTTCTCAGGTTCGTATGTAACGTATGCGTTCTACATGCTGTGAGGGATGAACACTAACACTTTGGGTGACAAAGAAAGATGAGACAACCCCCAGCAATTCCCTGTGCAGTATCTCGAGACACTTTGCCCGCATAGCCCGTTGTGCATCAAAGCAAAGAATTCTTATGGGTGTGGATGATCCTTCTAAGAGCAAGTGCTCTAGATTCCTCTAACAGATTGGAAGAAAAAGTCCGTTGTGGACTAGACGATGTCGCTCTAACATTAACTTAACTACACGGTCCCATCACTGTCGCTTCTAACGGAATCAGAGCATGTCTGCTTATCACTGAAGGGCACGGGTCTGTGCATTCATACGAGACAAAGCTTAGTTTGAAAGAGTATGAACATGTTAGGATTCTTCTCCGCTATACTGAATTTGCCTACCAGTTCAACTTTCATGAGTCTCTGCCGCTGTCAGTTCTAAAAAGAGATCTTAGATACTTCCTCTGGAGACATCATTTACACACGTTTGGGGAGAAAAACAAGGACGTCTAGGGGAAGCTTTACCAAGAGTTGCCAGAGCATTATCTCGCAACTGCGAGACGTTCATTTGTCTCTTCTGGATCATCCATGTCCAATCCATACGTTGACCTTTCGAATGGTATCAGGGATAGATACCACGCCATCCTCCCATTTGTTTTGCAAGTAAAAAGGAACAACTTCAGTCCAACCTCTGTAGTGTTCATCCCTTAAGAGATTCTGTTGTGCAGTATCTGTGGAAACGCTCAACCCCTTGATCATGTCCTTTTTTCAGGCGCATTTGTTGTTGCTCTTACGTATATTCGTACCATTTACTGGCTAGCAAATTTTAACGTGTAATTTGACTGTCACGCATGAAGGAGCCCACCTGAAAAATTCAGACTTTGAACTATACCGAAAGAATGTTTCTGCACGAGAATTTACTCGTCTTTTTTCTGCAAATTTACATACTCAAGCGTATTTCTCTCTTATCTTTCAGGAAGCCTACTGGCTGGAGCAGTACAGCTGGGCGTTGTTTAAGGCCATGTCACACATGCTTTGCATAGGCTACGGGCGCTTCCCGCCGCAGAGCCTCACGGACATGTGGCTGACGATGCTTTCCATGATCAGTGGCGCCACCTGCTATGCAATGTTCCTGGGTCACGCTACTAACCTCATCCAAAGTCTAGATTCTTCAAGGAGGCAGTACAGAGAGAAAGTGAGTTGGCTGCTGCACTTGGGATGCAGCCACAATGTCAACCCATGCGACGTCTTCTCTGTCCCTAGGTGAAACAAGTGGAGGAGTACATGGCTTATCGCAAGTTGCCCCGTGAGATGCGCCAGCGCATCACTGAGTACTTCGAGCATCGCTACCAAGGAAAGTTCTTTGACGAGGACGAAATACTCGGGGAGCTATCAGAAAAACTTAAAGAGGTGAGCAACTTTCCATTCGCTTCAAACAAAAAGGGTTTTTCAAAAAGCTCAGAGCCTCTTCCCTAGAGGTCATCCGTCAGTCATTTCCGCTCAGGGTAGAGCTGTCAATAAAGTTTGCCACGTAGAAAAAGCCTCGTCTCCGTTTTTCTTAGACGACAGTCTCGTACTAACGCAAAAGTATCTGTCTTTTAGGTATATATATTTTTCTTTTGATGGGGAAAAACCAAAGCCAGAGTGAAAAAAATGAAAATGCGTGAAGAAGTTACTTTTTTCACGCATTTTACTTTTTTGACTCATTTTAGACTTCACCACACTAATCATCGCACGAAAAGTGATTAAGCTGCGTTTAATTCCCTTCAGTGGCAGACAGATTGACACATTTGGTCCCGGCTGCACAGTAATCCTACTAAAAATTCGTGGTTCTCTATTCGTTAACACCAGTTTCCCCAGCTCTTGGTGCTATGTTCTAATGATGAATTCAAGTGTGCCCAGTTTGAATGTAATGGCTTTCTAAGCGTATTTTTGGATGGCTCAACATATATTCAAATTTCCCCCGCTGAAACATGTTTCGATGCTGCAGAGAAGCAGCCAGACCAGAAAGTCGTGACTCGAGTCCACTCGCTGAAGGGCGCAGAAAGCGACCATTACGAAGTCTTAGCAATTCTTTGACTGGACGTGCCATTGGGACCCGAACAGCGAGCCCTCGGATTGTGCGCCTCTTCCCCAAGGGGCTGCCCCTTTTGGGGTGACGCAGCCGCGTTTCTACAGGATGAGTTTCACCATCAAGGAGTAAAGGTCCATGGAGCGGGAAGGCACTTGCTCAACAGCAAAGAAGTCTTCGCCACTGTCGGCGACGGCGACGATCTCAGCCACCATCCAACGACGCGTTGGTTCGGAACAACGCACTGGAAGAAGCGAACGGCGAAGACATCGTCGCCGTCGGTGGCGTCACCAACTCCACGAAGTTCCGCGACGACTGGCAGAGGCTACGACCGAGACTCGGTATTCCAACCGGGGAACCCGTACGTGTGACGTCAAAGCTGACCGACGCCCTGAACAAGTACGGCTGTCATGCACCTGCAGCTCTGAGTGAGACGGTTGAGCTCATCGTTTCGCTACCGAGCAGACTTGAGAGGGGAACTTCCAAAAAGGAACCTCAGGAGGAAAAGTCGGGGTTAAATTTTTTTTCTCAGAGCGTTGTGATGAGTCTCCTCATCGAATTGGCGGAGATTTTGCTCGATTTCTAAGTTTGTTTCGTAAATTCATCTGAGAATGCTTAGAAGTAGCTACATTTCTCTTTGCATTTATTGTGAAGTGGAAAGTCGATAGAAACACGTCCTCGCAGAACGCGGGGAAAGCGGCCAACGCGTGAAGGTCCGGAGACAAAGTCGCCTCACCTCACAGGTCAACAGCCCAACCTCGTCCCGAATTGAGTCTCGAGCCCCCAAAATTCAAATTTTCGTAGTCCTAAAAGGGGATTCTTGAAAGGAGATCTCATCTTCAAAAAAATTGATGACTTTTTTTTCACTTTTGCATTTCCACTCGGGTCAGGAAGGTCGTTTTTTGCCACCCGTGCTTCGCTCTCATCTCATGTTTCACGTCTTTCTTCATCTTAGGATGTGATCAACTTTAACTGCCGCTCTCTGGTGGCTGCAGTGCCGTTCTTCGCCAACGCCGATCCAGAGTTTGTTTCCACCGTCGTCACCAAGCTCAAATACGAAGTCTTCCAGCCAGGTAAAGTTTCTGGACACCCAGAGCATGCTTAAGACACGGTCCGCAGGTACTGATGAAATGACATGTTAGACAGTTGATGTGACGCCAGTCACCAAAACTCATTGTTCTATCCATACACAAGTTGCCTTAGTGGTCTTAAGTGGCGTACGTGACCTAATCTATCTAATCTATCTAATCTGTGATCTCAATTTTGAACCCAGGTGACATTATCATCAAGGAGGGAACTATCGGCACCAAGATGTACTTCATCCAAGAGGGCATCGTTGACGTGGTGTTGTCCACTGGCGACGTGGCCACCTCACTGAGTGACGGCTCCTACTTCGGCGAGATCTGCCTACTGACCAACGCTCGTCGAGTTGCCAGCGTCAGAGCAGAGACATACTGCAACGTCTTCTCGCTCTCCGTGGAGCACTTCAACGCAGTCTTAGACATGTACCCCCTCATGAGGAAGACCATGGAGACCGTGGCAGCAGAGAGGTGGGGATTCTGCCCTAAAATAAGCAACTTTTAATACGTGTCCAATATATATGCCTACGTACCGAACATTACTTCCCAAATCGAAATGGCTGGGTTATCTCTCCAGGCTACACAAGATCGGCAAGCAGAATCCGAATCTTGGTTCGAGCACTGACAACGGTGAGGATGGCTGTGGCGGCTCTGGAGATTACTCCCCTGACATGACTGCCATCGTCTCGGCGTTGGCCAACCAGCAGTCAGAGGAGGAAGAGGAAGATGAGGACAGCTCCCAAAAACGACACCTGGTGGGCGGTGGAGGCGAGGGGTCGCTCGAATCAATCGATGCTTCGAGCATGCATTTCGTACCCAAAGATTTGCACAACCTGAGTAGAATGTTCATCCAGGCCAATCTGCTTCCCAGGCCAAGGTCGGAGAGCAATTTTCAGGTCGGTACAAGGATGACACTCGTACCGTACGTACTTTGCTTCGCGTTACCGCATTTTGACCATACAGTGCCCTCCATAAGTATTCACCCCCTCCCCTAGCTGCAGCATCAAAAAATGGTGGCTTTTGCTTGATGATGACTAGCAAAATATCAAAATTTCCCCATCCGGGACTCAGGGAAGAGGGGGTGAATTCCAGACCCACACACATGAGTTGTCCCCCCACCCCCGAGTGCAACGGGTGTAGTCCTTGTGTGCTTTAAACATTCGCTTTTATCCAAAGTGCAGTACGGTAAATAAGTTTAACCGCCAAGGCTTCAAGCTGGTGTAGCTGGCGTATGATAGAAGTTATGACGTTTGAATAGGGGGCTAAAACTTTTGCACACCTCGGAAAACATGTCATGGTGTGTGGGGTCACACCCGTTGCGCCCGGGGGGACAATATAGTACGGGATGTTAAGCAATGTGATTACACATGTTCATGTCACCAGGTGACGCCTCAAGATGGGAGCGTCAGTGGCGGCGAGCAGCAATCCGATGCTGCAGCATCTGCCATTCCTCCCTCTTCTACCTCTCGTCTTCGTGCATCCCTCCACAAGTCCGACGGTCGCATTTTCCCGCCCACCTCGCCCTCCACGCCCAACTACCCCCACCATCGTCATCTCTTCCACCATCCACCCAGGCCCCACCATCTGGCAAAAAGCTTCCTTCGAAATGGCACCGAGGGGGACCAAAGTCCACCGAGTCCACAGGACATCAGGTCAAGGGCACAGTCCAGCGGGGCCGCCGTTGCTGAAGCGGCGGCGGCTGCCGCGGCAAGCGCAGCCGCCGTGGCCGCCACTGGTAGCAGCAGCAGGAATTCTCCCCAATCTCCCCAGTCATCGCACCAGACGAGATCGACATTGGTCCCAGGCACACTGCCCGGATTCCTGGCACCGCCTCTGGTGCCCATCCTGGCGGCGGAGACTCCGACGCCATCTAGGACTAGCCCGGCGGGTTCGAGTGCAGCTGGAGGAATTGGAAAGAGTAGATCGTCGAAACATCACCATCACAAGCAGCAACATGAGGAAAGAGCTGGTGGAAGTAGTGGTCGCCATCACCACCACCACTACGACGACTCCAGCCATCGTGATGGTGGCGGCAGCGGCATCCGCGCATCCCACTATGAAGGCAGCCATACGCCGCGCTCTGACGGTGGCGGCGGCGGGCGATCACACCATCACCGTTACCGCCACGATAGCGGTGGCCGATCGCATCATCATCACCACGGAGGCTCTGGAGGCAGCGGTGGCGGCCGCCAGATGGCTGCTATGGCGGTTTCTCAGGCTCAAGTCTTGGCGGCGTCCGCTCAGCATGAGTTTATGACGCCAGATGAGCCGCCATCAAAGTGAGCAGGCAGCGAGGACAAAATTTCTTCTTCTCCTTGCCTACAACAGCCTCCAATAGAGAAACATGAACGCCTATTGTTGAGGTGCTATATGTCCGTACGCAGTGTGCTATAGTAACGCTCCCTAACGTACACAATAAGGATGCTACAGTGTGACAAATTACTCATTTTAAGCTCACTGGAACTCACGCAAAAGTACTACAGTATCGATAGAAAATTAACTTTGAGAAGACTCCGGCCTAAGACTGCGTTCGTGCTCAGGCACGCTTTCTTTGCGCTGTAATTACGTAAGTAGTTCTCGGACTAGTGAGAAAAACGATTAAAAAAGGGACTCTTCACCTACATTTCAAGTTCTTTTACATGAAAACCCAGTGTTTTCGGCGAAGTCAACGATAATTGGGAATCATTGGTTCTTAAGGTTTCTCTCTCTAACTGAAATGAAGCAATTCTGCTTCTTTCCTAAGAAATTTTTGTGAGATAATGCCTAAGCAGACGTGTCAAGGTTGGAGGCTCTCTTCTGGGGCCTCCAGCACAACAAATTCTCTCTTGAGAATGTCCTCAGCATCTTTGTAGGCCTCAGACCAGTTTCCAGCAGAGGAACCAGAAGCTTGGCTGCCGTGAACACCATAGCTGGAGGCGTGGGCAGATGCTCGAAAATATGTTGGGGACATTTTGTCTGATATCCATGGCCGAATCTCAGTCATCTGATGAAAAATCCTGATTTAAAAGCTGCTATAAAGAATATTAATCAATGATTTTTAATAATTTCACTCACTATATCAGACACCATTCAGACCACTTGAAGGAAAAGAGGACCCTTGAAATGTGATCACGTGCCCTACCCGAAGCCACTAGTAGAGATACAAGAAGTTACCAAATTGAAGAGATGGAGGTGATGACCATATTGTTACGCAAATGTTCTAGTCAAAATTTATAGATACCACATACATGTTATTATAACTAAGGTACGTCATAGTTTATCAAGCAATAAAGTATGGTGTAACGACAAGTACGCAGGTGTGTAATATTTACACACAAAGGTTTATTAACACGTTATTCAACCTAGGCAAGAAAGTGGTCGAGTTTTTATGTAAAAAAAGATGCGGTCGATAGAGCCTTTATAAGGATGCACAGTACACAGTACGAACGTTACTTGTATACGGCAAGAACAGGACACATAGAGATCACTGCACAATATGGGTCTGTGGAAAAAATGGGAGTTTCACACACTCACGCTTAGCTCGTCAATTCACATGATTATCAATAATGCCGTGTTGTAGCACGAGCAGATCTTTTGCACAAGATTCAGCACTACTGGAGATCTTTGAAAGTTCCAGTACTGCATCAACGGAAGATAAGGAAGGGTTTCTAGAAGCACGTAGAGCCGTCACCAGGGTGAAAGGTAAGGGAGAATACTGATTGCGGACGATGAGCATAAGGAACAGTTGCACCTGATTCTTTCATATCTACTTTAAGGGCACATTTGAGCACTTCTTTCAGTTGTTCACTTCCTTGAAACAAAACGAGCTCAGTAAGGTAGTCGTTCGAAAGAGGATGCTTTTTTTCTTTTAGCTAATGCTGATTTCCTGCTATTGATGCATAGGCCGTACTAGCCTTCCCGCACTATCACTGACAGCCCACAGGACAGTCTGAAGACAATTTCATGGCTCATTTCTTTGGTCAGACGAAATTTCAATCAAGCATTCGTTCAAGGAAGTTTTCAGTGGTGCCTTCTAGTGTGGTAAAATAATACGTCGTTGCTTCGTTGCCTCCTAATAACACAGCAGAGTGGATATTTTGGTTATGGGTAGGAGCGCTATTCGAGGCCTAGAACACGAAATGCTTTTCTAGTTTAATCTCCTAGGGATTCCTGCCTCGTAGATGTAGGAGAGCGAATCTGCTGAAGAGGCTCCCTCTGGCGGGAGGATGACCTCCTTGGCATGCTCTTGGCGCTTCTTCTTCCAAATGATCAGCCAAATCACCAGCAGCAGGATCTGTCAAGAAGACCATCGTTTTGAATACTGTTCATGTACCGTATACAATGACTTTATGTTAATGAGATGAATCTACCTGGAAGACGATGAAGATGATTCCTCCGGCCAAGAGACCAGTGTCGTCAAGGCAACGGGCATCTTCCCGGAAGACATTGTCACCATTGTCCAGCACCTCCAGCTGGGCGAGGTCTACTGACGGGACGCTCTGACTGACACTAGAGACCAAGCAATTGATTGAACTCGCTGTTGCCTCCAAGAACCTCTGATCATTTTGTACGTGCGGTATTTCTTACCTCGCCTCAAGTCCTCTGCCTGCACTGTTGTCAAATGGCCGCCTGAACGGTTGTCTCTCTCCTTGCCCGTTCTTCCCGCGACGACCAATCTTATCCACGATCTTTAGGGTCTTGATCACCAACACCTCTTCAGGCTCTGCGTTGCGCTTGGTCCTGAAAGATCCACAAATGGATTCTGATGGATCGTACAATTCACCTTGTACGTGCACCGTTACTGACCTTGTCAGTGACACCTCAGTTTTGCTGCTGTCCTCAAGCCACCTCTTCTTCCTCCCGTAAGACTCTACAGTTCTCGTCTGTCCGGTGTAGTCTCGAATGTCGCAGTCCACGGGCTCGCAGGTCGGCATACACGGGGTAACCATGGCACGGAACTACAAACGGTACGTAAGTAGGTCAGCCAATGGTTTCATATCAACACGCACAAGTATTTCTTTCTGCTACAATCATCTCGGTAGTTACCTGCACCACCTCAGATGTAGGGAACCTGAACGCATCGAAATTCGCCTCCAGCGTCTTGTTGACGATCTCATTCCTCCTGAGCTGACTCATGATGGTGGGATCAACCGGACAGCCTCTGGCGTCGATCAGTGGCAACTCTGTTGCGGTCACTCCGTCGACAGCAACCAGATCACGGACGAATATCTCATACGGCGAGTCCTAGAGCATTTGTAACATGCTTAGTTGTATCGCTTGATTTTGCGATGTCGGCAAGCAATCGATACCTGGTCAATGATTTCAAACACCATCTTGAGTGGGTCACCAACAACCGCGGTCTTGGTGTCCTCACCGGTGGACGCGTCCTCCACCTTCATGACGACGTTGGGGCTGTCGACGGTGGCCTCTTCATAGAGTGAGGGTTTGATCTCGCCCGTGATGGTGAGGTCAACTGCATTAGCCACAGACTTGTTGCTTAGATCGTACTGACAGGTCAGTGACATTCCCAGGTCGTCGGAGGTCACGATGCGATCGTGGTGCTGAAGGATCAGTTCGCTGGTGTACACGCCTGAAAAGAGTGCTTCGTCGTAGCAGATCCACAGACGTGTTCACATGCATACGTGTACGTACTGCGCCCACGTACGGAGGTGATGTTGTCTAGTGAAACATTCCCAACTTTGTCAAGTAAGCAAGAAACATCAACTTTGTCATTTTTTTTTAAAAAAAAATCTTGCCCTACAACTTTTGTCTCCATGCGGCCTTCTCCAGCTTCAATAATGGCACAATGCGGCCTCTGGAGGCTTTACATACTCCTTCTTTGGATGTGTTGTGCTACATAAGATGTGCGAGTACTATGCACATGTTCGTAATGCAAATCTCTCCATCATAGAAGAGTGTCACCGAAAAAAGTGAGCAATGGAAGAACTGAACGCGCATCTCGTCTGGCGTGCCTAGAGTACGAGCATGTATGGACTCTTTGTAGGGAGACGCAATCACGTACGAGAGAGAAAAATATGCCGCAGGGGCGATTGGCAGGAAGTCATCAATTGCTCTCTTTGTCTTTCGCTGATAACAAGGCTTAGCCTAATTGATTTGAGCGCTGATGGTGTTGAAAGCGTCACAGAAATAGATTTTGCTGCTTGAATGAAGACAAGGGTGGTTGCTAGAAGCCTCAATTTTGCTTTGTCGACCCCAGAACAGTCAAGTGCGTACCTGGTTCCTCCCTCTCGACTCCGCATTCCAAGTCGTTGTAGCCCATTGTGATGGAGAACTCGAGCTGGTTGGACACGTCCTCCACGCACGTCACTGGAGAGCCCTTGGCATAAATCTAGGCAGAAGAGGCAATGGCTTGAAATTGCTTGGGAGTAAAGCACCCAGCATAAGCGTACTTTTCCGTTAAATATGCTGCTGGTGACGATGTTTGCTGTCATGTCAGCGCTCCTGCAGTCAATGGTGACGTTATAGCAGCCTGACAACTCATAGGTAGCAGCCTCCTCGATCGCTAGATAGGGCTCCTCGATCTGGGTCAGCGTGTGGGCGGAGTGGTGGCTCAGACTGAAATGAGTAGTGAGTCTTTGTCAAAGCTGCTACTTTGTGTAAGCAAAGTGTAATTATAATTCGTGTTGATAATTATGGCTCGTATTGATAGCAATTGTTACCAGCAATAGGTGAGTGAGGCATGACAGGATTGTATAAATGCTATGCATTACCGACAGACATTGTCCCCGGTATCATTAAAGTCGTAGGAGTAACATCTGAACGGAGCGTTGTTGCACAGGTCTTCGCAATCTTCTCTCGACGCTATCGCTTGATACACCGAGTCCACAGTCTTCAGGATCCGACCCATAACGCGATCGTATACGCACAGTCGTCTGGGTTCGTCCTAGCAAAGATCAAGCAGCTGATATGTACAGCACCGTTAGAAAACTTCGAGGCTATTGTCCTCACCAAATTACAGTTGATCTCGAGATAATCGGTGCCATCGTATGGAGCAAATGCTGGAAGTCCGGCCATGGTGTGACGGTCTTGGTCCAGTAGTCTGCAGTCGCCTGTCGAGCTGTCGTACAAGGCGGATCTGGAAGACAAGATGTTGGTGTCAATGCTAAAAGCGATATCATACGTTGCACGCCGTAAAATTTATGTAAAAATCACTACTGTAGGGGTATACTGGGTATACCCCTAGTGTACTGGGTATACTACTGTAGGGGTCAAGAGCGTATTAGGAGCATTTTCTGATTCACATTCACATTCATATTTCACATTGACGGATCAGAAGCTTAGAAGGATCAACTTTACCAGCCCCGCGACGATCCTTAGATCCGTTTTACAGTGCTCTGCTTACTACATATGAAGCACTTTTGTCAGGAGAGCGAGAGGAAACGTTTTGGAGTCCCGCAACCTTTCTTTAGTCAAGACTGATATGGAAGGACGAAAGCAAAAGTATGTACGTCCGTTCCCACGAGCGTACACGATCTGTGATATCCATATATGAACTTGTCAGTGTCGATATTGCTTTATGTCCAGGGTCTGCGTGCGAGCGTTTGCTCTAGTTTCTCACGGTACGATTGAAGGAAAATGTCAGGTTGTTTTATTCAGCTCTCCTCCAGTGGATTCCCCAGAAAAGGAAGAGTTTGTGGTTTGGCCCAAAGGCCTCGCAATCATGTTGTTGCTTCACTGTGTGCTAATGCCTGCTGTGTATACAGGAATACCACTGTACGAGTATCGCCGACGTGGGCAGTGTGAAATCGTGTTCGTTGCTATGTTGTTCCATAGGCAAGCGCATCCAGTTTTATGAGAGCGATTTAAGGCGCAGTTCTACAAGTCACTGATTGGCAGGCACTTTTTGACTGCTGAACGACCGTCACACGCACTGCATTGTTGTGCACATCAATGTATTACAGACTGTTGTTGCAGTAGTTTTCCTGCCATCTCCTACGTGGCAGTGTGATAGGCCTACTTTTATGCTAGCGAATCTTTCCCGTCTGAAGAAACTGATGACAAAGTGTTTCTCAGACTTGTGTTTTGCTTCTCAGAGATCGCGAACTTGACTCTGTGGGCAAAAAGAGAATGAAAGAAGGAGGAAGCTGAAAGAGATGGGCCTTTTGTCTCCCTTGGCCATTGTCGCTCGCGAAATTCCTTCACTCACCGCATCAGAAAATACGAGAGACAAATGCCATGTTGCTTCTCTTTCCCCTTTGTTTCTGGATGCTTGCAACGCACGCACACACGCACGCACGCACGCACACGCACGCACACACACACTAAAAGAAAGAATGCTGATGCGTGTCTCTACTGCTATTAGTACAGTTACGTGCGAAAGCACCGCGCTGTCTCACTCGCAGCTAACGTCGCGCTCACACTAGCAAAGTTTTCGGCACTGCACATGCGTACAGCTGGTGGCGTGATAGAAAATAGTTGTGTACAGATGAGCGGAAGTTCGTACGAGTATCAGAGCTTCCTGTCACGTGCGCCGCCTGCCAGAAGTGACGAATAAGTACGCAGAAACTTTTGGCATGGGCAACCAGACCCTTTGAATACGTCACGTTGGTTTAACCGTTCCTTAAAGCGCAGTCTTTTTCACGGCTTCCACACACATTAGCATTGCAATTGTGCGCGACTTGTAGCTATAACAGAATAATGTATTGGCAGTTAGTAGCTAATGTGGAAGTTACGGCATCGACAAAGCTGCACGTTTTCTGCCAATTTTTCGCCGTGAGACTCACATATTTTCTCTGGCAACCGAGCAACTCCTTCCAAATGGAGACAACCAGGTTGCAAAAAGGCATCGGCGTTTTCCTACAGTCTGGAAGTCAGTGGGTCTCAAAATTGCGATGTATGAGCGTGGGATCATGATGTTCTGAGAGAAAAGTCTGGAATTTTTTTCCTTTCGTTTAATGATATGTTGCACTGGTTGGCATGCACGAAAGAAAAGTAGGTTGCTTCCAATAATTAGTTATGCTCGAGGTGGCAGCCGTTGAAATCACTGGATGCCATTTATAACTCCAGGCATTAAGTGCGGGTGATGGTGCCAGCCAGCACTTTCCTGTACGCACATACTCTACACACATGCATACTTGTACAGACATCCGTACAAACATATATGCACGTATATAAGTCAAGGGAGGCCCAGCTCAGTTTCCCACCACGGATTAATGAGGAAGTGAGAGCGAGGCTCTCTCTATAAATCCCTTATCTACCGTGGCTTTACGTCAAAGAAAGCACAGTGTGTGCCAGATAGACGTACCAAGGTGGCGTACCTTGGTAGACAGACCTATCTACGTAATTTCACGCCGTGCTAGGCAAGCAGTGGGATAAATCCTTCATAAATAGGAGAGAAAAAAATGCCAGCACAGGAGATGAGGTACGTATACACCTACGCGGACGCTTAACTGTTTCTTCTCCTTCGGAGGTAACTAATGCGGCTAAGTATGGACCCATACATCATGCTTCCCAATCCGCATTGTTGTTCATTATGTCTCAAATTTGTTGGTTCCTGGTGCAGTCCTCACAGTAACTACTGTACTTATTGCATACTAACCTAACCTAACGATGCATCACGACAGAAATTTATGGTGTCTCCCGCCTGTCAACGTGTGAAATTCCTATTCAAGTTGCTCCCGCTCTAATTGGGAGATCAAAAGGATCAAGATCAGTGGATACGAGGAGGGGAGCGAAGAATTCACCGTGGTCGGCGCACAAGAAACTTATAGAAATCTTGCTCTCGATTTCGCCACCGCCACATTCAATCACAAAGTGCAAGTCAGCGTGTAATTTCACCACCGTTGCAAAAGTAACGGGGTCCGAATTTGTTTTGTCTCAATGAGAGATTAAGAGGATATGGCAGAGAATGAGAGGGGCAGCACAAACATGTTGTTGTGGGAACAACGGGCTTTCCGAAAAAAAAAAGAGACTCTTCTTCTTCGTCACGGACGAGAGACTTTGCAAAGTGAAAATTAAGGCGGCCGCTGCAAAATAAGAAAACTGGAGGGCCTGGAAACCACGACTTTGTGTGCCCAAGTGGACCACAGCCGACGCGGTGCGCTCAAATCAAAGCCCATCAGTTCACTGCTTCGCGGTAGACTTTCTGTTCATGTTCGTCTCGAAGATAACGTTGAGTTTCTCTTTGCTATTCTAATGCAAGGAAATTACGGCGATGCAGAATAAATCTCTTGCCCGATTTTTGTCTGTATAAAGTCACATCTGGTAATAACGCCCAGCTTTTGCAACGGAAGCCATCATCTTCTTACATGTCGCATGTTGGGTTGATGCTGCCACCAAAATGTATAGTTGTTGTGTACAATTTGTTGCTGTCGTGTAGAACACCAAAATCATCGTCGTCCTCGTTCTGAGACAACTGCCAGACTTTGGCCACGCCAGTCACAAGCGATCACACCAACAATTACACGAATGTGCGGTTAAAGACATAGTCGATTTTCCGTCATGGGGAAACACGTCGACAATCGGCACTTATGTGTTTTGCCAATCTGCGCACCTAAGACAGTTCGGCCAAGTAGGGGAAATTGTTGGCGTTTAATGGTGCTCCTTCCACTGGGTTGCCCCTTGACCCTCATTTGCCCGACCTCACGCGCGCACCGAGCAACAATTTCTTCGCTTTAAGTGGCACCTATTGCAGTCTGCGGTAAGGCGATGATACTAAGTACTCGGGTTACATGCAGGTCTCACTTAGACCATCACTCAGACTGCCAGAGGTCATGGCTTTAGTACGTGTGTGCGTTGGTGTGCGTGCCTGGGGAAGTGCCGAACAGCAACCGCGCGACCCAATGAAGCTCTACTTCCATGTTATCTTTCTTCTCATGCTAGCCCCAACGGCATATATGCATCCTCACACTAGTGTTGCTCGGGTTACCGAAACACCTCGTAACACTGAAGCTTCATCTCATTCCCGTATTTGGTGTCGTCGGGACAGCCCATTCGGGAGCCCGGATTGTGCACACAGACCTCGAGGAACCTTTTGTAGCTGATCACGAAGACGCAGCAGTTCACGAAGCCTCTGTGGCAAAACGTTTTACCCGCCTCTGTTCACTTCTCTTCGGGACCATCATGGACAGTAAGTAGCATTGTAGCTTCCCGTATTCGGCGTACCCCTGGTCCCCGCCGTAGACAGACCTCACGGGTGCGCTTTCGCTTTCAGCCCTTGTCCTCGGGACATCGGCGCTTTTGTTACCGACAGGGGGTGGGATTGGGAGGAAAAAATTGAGCCCCCACCCCTGAAAATACACTTTTTCCTTACTTATTTGCTGTTCTGCTTTCCAGTAGTACCATTCTGGAACGTCATCCTTCACGGCCTCGGTTGCGGGGTCGCGTGGGCGCTGACCCGCTTGGCCATCGCTTACTTTCGGGGTACAGTTTCAATGACAGTTGAAAAATTTTCATTTTATGTCATTTTTTTTAGACCTGTTCAGAAAGTGGAGAAGGACGACGACGACGACGACGATGAGAGACATGAGCAGCAACAACAACGCACCTCGCGCATGTAGAGAGATTGATTCTGAACTTACACAAATACATGGTGTATTTGCCACCCAGACCAGATTGCTAAGATTGCTAAATTCACGTCCCTCCTGTGTTCTCGGAGGAAGTGTTATGAAGTGACGGCATATTGCACAAGTAGACCAACACTTTCTTTTCCACGCTTTATTGAGCTACTCTTCGGATCCATCTCTTTTTTTTACTTTTCTTCTGTATTGCGTAGCATCATTTCCTTCTGCCTTAAGAATGCCGCAAATTGGTCTAATATACGAAGAAGGTGGAAGAAATTTGCTCGATCACTTTGTCGCGGCGTGAGGAAAAGAGAATAGAGTCGATCGGGACTACAAAATCTGCACCGCATCGTTGCGTCGCTTTTTTTTGTCTTCCGCTGCTTTTTGCCCGGAAGCTGACTTGAATAGACTCCAATGATCTACCGATATCCACAGAAATCAGTATGTCAAAGCTGATCTTAGATCCACTTGGCTGGCCTAAATCCGTCGACTCGACCCAAATTCGCATGCTTTTTTCCGACAAAGTCGTGCGGGCAATTTCGGACAAACATTTCCTTTGCAACAAAAGAACAGAGAGCGGCGGTGAGGAGAGGGTGAACAGGGGGATCGTCACGACGGTTGACACGCCAAATGTCCTCTTTGTGGCTAAGAATTACCCGTGAAAATGATGCGGCTGCTGTGGAGGAGGGTGAAAATAGGCCTTCTTCCTCACGTGCTCGCACGGGTAAAAAAAGAGAGAACACGCGCGAATTTTGAACTATTCGCGAACGAGGAGAACAGACCCGATTTCTGCGACGTCTCAAGGTACGCACGTAAGTGGCTGCCTTGGAAATGACTTGGCTATTGACGTACATCTTGGGACGAGACTTTTGCTTGAGTGGAGAACAGGGTGCGCAACAATTCCGCCCTCTCTTCTTCAACTGCTTGTGGCATTGCTCAAATGTGTACTGCTGCAGCAGGATCAACTTCAGTAGCATTGGGGGACATCATACTTAACTAAGAGGAAGTTTGCCAGGTTCTTCGTCTAGCTACAAAAGTGGAGAGTCCGAAGTACATTTGTATCAACTTCTCTTTTCAGAAAATATTATACCAATGTACTTTGGAAGCGTCACTTCACAATCATTCTCCTTCACATGACTTTGATCAAGAACTTGGCAGTGAATGTTGGCTCGTTTTCACACTTGTTTGCTAAGAATTATGGTATAGACTTTGGTCACGATAAGCTTAGCTGTCCATCGATCCCACCATCGGGTCATAGGATACTCAAACATTGGAGCATTTCCTTAAAGAAGCTAATTCTTGTGCACTAATAATTTCCTACGCTCTCCACAAAATCCAATCCTTTGTTTCGGGCATTCAATCAAATAAGTGCCATCTGAGAGATACTTTCTCTGTCGTTCTGCTTCTCACAGTTTCTCCCACTTGTGAAGTTGCACTTCTTGAAGAGCAAAAAGAGAAATAGAGGCCATAGCTGGGGATGCCATTTATGTACAGTGTACGCGTTCGTAGGTGTCTGGTTATTGGTGAATATCTTGCCAGACGCAAGAAAGAACTGATGAAATTGTGTTTTTTCTTTAAAAGCCTCGTGGCTTTCCCACAAGAATGATTCTATTTTCTTTGACCGAGGTGAGGCCGCTGGGCATGAATGAGAGGTTCTGCGTTTCTTCTACCTCTCCCACTAATAGCAGGGTTCGCTTACTTTCTTTCCCTCCCGTAGCCGATTTTTATTTTTATTTTTATTTTTTGCATTTTTTTGCACTATACCGAAATAGGTCGCTTCTAGCCTGAGGGGCGAGAACAGCTCACTGGGCCATAAAGAAAGGAAATTCGTCGTCACTCTGAGGCAAGTAGATAATTCTGCCATCACGAAAATGTATGATAGACGTATTCCGCCACACTTGCCCACAGCAGCAATGACGACTTTCTGCGATGTCGCATTAGATCCCTGTTCGTTGTTTTTGTGCGAGGGAGCAGTGTCGTCAAAGACGATATCAATGCGACGCTTCGTCATACACACGGACTCCGTGAGTTATAGTTGTAATCGACGCGTTGAACTCTCCATCTCTTCTTTGTACGCCCTCTTGGCCATGAAGGTGCGCTAATCTCTCCAGCCACCATGACAGCATATTACTTCCTGTTGGAACAAGTTTAGTTGGAGAGGGTAATTTGCACACATGCTTACACACATGCCCACTGAAGGTAGCGAGGGGATTTTGAGAAAAATGGAGCATTCTTTCCGCCCTCCTAATTCATGTACATACAACACAGGCCTAGGTGCCTGGTAGGCCTCGTTAATGATATGCGGTGTATATGAGAACCGCGGCACACCCAGGGTTTGGGAGTGGACGCATCGGTGTGGCTGTGAGCCCCCCTCTCGACGTTCTACCTGCTGTACCCCGGGCAAAGGTTATCGTGGTGCGGGTGCACATGGTATAACGCACCATCATACATAATACAGTTTGTAAGTACGAATGCGTGAGCGAAAATTGCCATGAAATCTGTGCACATGAACGCTCGTACGTCCGTACATGTAGCTGTTGTCCAAAGTGCCAGGGGCCATAGCCGTGGTGGCAGTTTTTGCTCAATGTCTACAAAGATCATTCAGTGAGAAACCGGTGTCTTCGTCGGAATAAAATATGGAGAAAAAGTGGAGAAATCACTTGGGGCGGAAATAAAATCCTACAATCAAGTCGATTGTCTGTTGCGACACGGTGCGTGTTGTTTTCACGAACGAAACGTACGTACGTACGTACATGCATCAAGACGTGTGAGTGCTTTGTCTTATAGACACTGGCAGTTACCACGCACCTTCGTACGTACAAACTTGTACCTCTTTTATCTCTGGGATATCCCACACTTTTTCATTCTCGCATTTTCACCCTCGACAGCGCCCGAGACGTCCACGCACGCCTTTGCCCACACCGAGCTGAGCAAGCGCAAGGTGTTTGTCAAGCTCTTCAGCTTCTATAGGTCAATTCGACTCGAAGTCGAGGCCCGCGCACGCACGCAGAAGAGAGGCTGAGTAAGTAAATGACGTAATGAAGCGTGCATCCGCAAGAAGAGGAGGAGTTGCTCCTGAAGGAGGCCAAATGTGGCTGTGCTGAGTGCGTTTACTGGGGGGAAGCTCTGACTTTTCAGCGTTTTCGCACTGTTCTTCATCCGTCCTCTTCTCGTACGTACCGTCCCGGTCGAAAGCGTTGCCCGTTTGGTCTCTCCTAAACTGATCCCGCTGGGTCGCCGGACTCGTGGATCATTATGAAACTGGGGAATACCATTGACAAAAGTCCCTATTAGAATTGTTATCCCACTGAGCCTTGGACTTGGTGATCGTTAGGACTTGCAATCCCCTCCCCTCGGCGGGCAACACTTTTGACCAGGACTGAACGTACGAGTGCAACCAGTACTAGTAGTACGTATGACGACAGTACTACATATGCACGAACGAAGAGTAAATTTCGTCACGATTTCTCCGCGGAACGAACGTCATTCTTACAATGTTGATGAAGATGAACAAACTCTCGATCACGTAGGCGACGACACGAAAGACTGGGTTAAAGACACCGCCACTCACTTTCACCCGAGGCCAAGCTTGTTAGATTCCCACGAAGGAGCAGAAGAAGCATTTGCGGAAAGCCACTCCTCCTTTTTTCTGCAAGGCCTCCCTGACAAACGCGACGTATAGATTAGGCCTAGCAAATGCGGTGAAACTCTACCGTCTCGGCCTCTTTTTGCAAGCTCCCTGCAGCCTCCGAGGGGAAGGAGAGAGAGGGTTAATAATTGCTAACTTGCGGGCCAATTTCGCGCGTTGCCAAATGAAGAAAAGGGGAAAAGGCTTCAGCAGGGGGGAGAGCTGTTGTGACGTCGTCAAACCGTGCTACCTACGACGGGAGGAGGCCCTCACTTACTTGCCTACAGCCAAGTAAGTGCGTGGTTGGTATGTGCGAAAATTGTTGTCAGGAAGCATGAGCGTCTTTCTTTTTTTGCAACTTTCCTCCGCTAATGATAGTTGCACTTCACATATTAAGGCAGCTGGATGGGACTGGTTGGTGTCACTGAGCTTATTCTGCTCCACGTAAGTTGCAGCACTGATTACTCCAATTTTTGGTTGGTTTTTTTTCAACTGCATGGGCGAAGTACACGTAAATTGGCAGACAGATGTCTGTGCAGACCTCATCTAACTGATATCAATCAAGCAGCAGAATCATTGCCCGAAAAAAGAATGACGATCCTGTCAGTCACAGACACACCACCTTACCTGCATTTGAACTCTGACTCGCCCAGACAGAGCTCCAGGCACTGTTGCCTTGTATCAGCGGGCCCTCGCTTCCTGACGTCGACAGCTAGTTCGTGGTTCATCACCCGCTCAAAGGACCAGGCGGCGTCGCAAATGGAGGCAGAGAGAAGGCAGTTCTTCTGCACGTAGATCGTGAACACCGGGAATTGGGAAGGGGTCAGCTCACCTGGGAAATTGGAAAGAAACTCCACAATTTATGACCAGAGCACGACCGTGCAGAAGAGCAAACAATGTAGTATTAAAGTTGGATTAAGCCGCCGCCATCTGTCGGGGTACCCCAGAAGAAAAAGAGCAACTGCTTTGTTGCCCGGGCGTTTGTCTGCACCATTGTTTCTCTGAGCAAGGCGACATACCCAAAAGGCTCGATTAGGGCTCATCCGCGCCCCAAATTTGGACCCAGCAGGTAGAAACTAACTGTGACTGCATGGTCTGTTCTGCGCATTTGGCAACTATTCCACAAGTTGTTGGCCATCGTTCTCACACAAGTTGTTCTCCATGATTACTTCTCCTCCCTCCGAACATTATGGGACACTGTTTTATCGGCCCAATGGTTCCAGAGAAGTGCGGTTTCCACTTGAAAAACCAAATCATTCCTCGCTCTCTGCACTTCCCAGCGCTCTCACGCGAGTTCCTGCATTGCGCGAATGGACGATCTCTCTCCGGTGGCTGCTTCCTGGAAGGAGGTGGCCGACATTCCTGTTTGCATGGAGCGATGGTGGCAAAAGTGAACCAGCATTGGCTGTGCGCTTGAACGCAGCAGCAGCGCATAAATCCCTCCGCTGCAAGGGGGTGTTGTTGTCTAATAAATCCGGGTCTGCCGCCCAGCCATTGTAAAATCCCGTTTACTAACGCCGTCAAATTACAGGGAAGCGGTGGGCAACTTCGAATTGCGGCATTTCACACGCTGATCGTCTCCGCAATCAGTGCTGAGTACGATTCGTGTGTGTGCTTATGACTTCCCATCAAGGGTCACACCGTCAACCCGGGGTTCCCGCTCACCCTTTGCCTACCAGTCGACTTCGCCCCAGTCAGGGTGAAAGGACTGACAACAGAGGGTTGGTTTGCTCCAGGGATCGCCAAAACAGTGCAGTGCAAAATAGTAACAGTGCAGTGCACTCCCAACACTCACCTCCGCCAGAATCAGCGTTTGAGGAGAAGAGGACGCACAGACCGGTCTCGTAGTTGATGGACCTTTGGTGGAGACACGAGAAAAAAAACACAACTGTTGAACGCAACAACAACCCAGCACTTCTGGTGGTAAACTTACTGACAACTCGCGTTGTTCCGGCACGTGTCTATGCAGTCGGTCAGCATGAGGGTCCCGGGCTGTGAGTCCAGCATGTCGGCGGGCGCGGTGTACACGTAGCCGGTCACCATCTCGAAGCTGACCTGGTCTGCCGGACATTCGGACTGAGCAGTGGCGGAGGCGGCGATGAACGCCACGACAAGCAACACCGTGCGGGGACCCATAGTGGGATGAAAGGCGGAGGAATCAGCCTGAAAGAAAAACCGTTCTGTAGTACTGAAGGCAGAAAAACTCATAGGCGGTACAAAACCCACTTCTTTTCATTAAAGTCCATACAATTCTATTTTCTCCCCTACGTAGGCACATAAATCTCTTGCTTTCTTCCTTCCAATTTTCGCGGAAGTCATGAACACAAACGAGAGAGAAGATTGCCCTCATTAGATCCTTCTGCACAAATGCGTTTTTGTCCCCCCCTGGAACGATTTTTTTCTGCCTTCAAGAAGCTAAGTGAGTCGCCAGGGGCAATTTTCGCCCCATCCCTAATTCTCATAAATTTCTGCCATCTCGGGTACGTCTTTGTATGTGCTGCCACAACTCTGTTGTTGTTGTTGTCACCCTACGATATTTGCCCCGAGGCAACATGTGTGTGTGTGTGTGTGTGTGTGTGTGTGTGTGTGTGTGTGTGTGTGTGGTGTTGCAGTGTCGTACATCATTTTAAAAGACAAGTTCCCCAACCCTTTCCATGGCATTCTGGTCGGTGACGGTCGCGCAGTCCCACGTTTCACCCCCCTCCAGAGCTTCGTTCCCCCTGTGTTCGTCGTCCCAGCCAGTGGTGGCATTCTTCTCATCATTAAGGCGGCCTTCGCCACCAGGAAAAGCCCAGCGGTTACTTTGGTGAGAGACATCTCTCTCCTTTCAATTCTCCCTGCAAAAAAGAGTCTCTCTCTGCCTGTAGTTGGAAGAGGAGCAAGCGAGCACCCTTTATAGTACATGTCGTACAGGCACTTCAGCCCGGACTGCTATAAGTACATGCACAATGCGTGTTTACGTAGACCCTTTAATCACCGCAGAATCACGGGGTACTTCTTTCTTTTTTGGAGGGGGAAGGCTTCGTTCCTTCAGGGCTAATACGAGATTTCTTCACGAGAAATATGCGGTGTAACGTTTCATGAGTATGCATCTCATGCGAACGTGGTCAATCTAGGCGAACTTCATTTGCTGTTTCCGAGAACCGCGCGCTTTTGGGATTATTCTAGTAGTCCCACTTCAGGAGAAATCATACTTTAATTTGTCTTCTTTCTCGGTAACACCTGGGTAAGAGACAACGTGTTGCGAGCGGATAATTGCGTGTAAAAATGTAGGAGGTGCCCTCGTGTGCGTGTGTGCATTCACTCATGCACCGCCCTGGAATAAAATAAAGAAACAAACTGCTGGACCGATCTGGACGAAAAATTGCTATGGGGATCAGACTCCACCTTCCTATCATCATTGAGCTACTCTTTAGTCAGAAGAAGAATTGACAAAAGTGACTCCTGCCTTTTAAGGTTTAACACTGTTCTGTGCATTTAAAAGTTAGACAAAAAGCTTTAGGTGTACAGTGGAACTCGCTCGCTCGTGCCAGATTGCCAAAAGTACCCCGCTGAATCGTGCAACTCTTCCCAGTTCAGCGTGTTGCACTGTACTCCTGCAGCCACCCTAGGACGACAGAGTTACGTAACAACGTACCGTTATCGTGGTCTCTGTTTTAAGGGTGAGAACAACATTCACCACACCTGCGGGTGTGTCACCGATGCCTGCCATATAGCACACACGTGGCTCACCACAAAAGGACGTGGAGATACGGTACAAAAAATAGCCCACAGCGGGTGCATTTAAACTTATCCTTTCCTGCCAAAATGAAATTTTCACTCATTGTCTCTCCTCAAGTTTTTTTTAACATTTCTTCTCCCCCTCCTTGGAAGAGGAAGAAGAGAAGTCGTCAGGTGCAGCGATAACAGAAACCTCGCACGCAGAATCTCTCGAAATCATCTTCTTTGTGTATGCTTGTGCGTGCGTGCGCGCAACGTAGGCGGCTACATTTTGCCTACCCCACCGGGCCTACGGTTGACGAAGCCTCATCCTCTCCATCTTGATAATGCCACAGAAAATAGACTTTAGGACTTCTTTAGGCCGTCGTTAGTTAAATTTGCTTCCCAAAACTGTCCATTCAATGTGGGTCTTCTTGTACCGGCCAAAATGGCGACCGAGATTCCGTGTAATTAGTCGGACCAACATGTGAGATGCTCAAGCTCTTGCGTCAGTTCTTTTTTGCCAGATTTGCACACTTACACAAGTGCATCGCCTTTAAGGTGCATTAAGGTAGCGCTGGTTGTGGTACGGTGAAAAAGAGCCAAAGAGGCCGACTAAGAAAGGCTTGGCTCAGCGAGTTCACCGACACCTCAACTGTACAGGGTGACACACGTGAATACTGAGATGAGCAAAGTTTGGATGCCTCACCGAAATCATCACCTGCCAGGCGCGTAGCCAAAGGTCCATTCAGCATTTCAAAGTTATTTAGGCTCTTTTGGTGCAATGTCTGATGACGATGATGCCACTTGCAGCGGATGTGCATGGTACATATGCCACCATTTCGTACGTCCGTATTGTGCACATGTAGCAGAACAGTCATCAATGACACAAAGCAGGAAATTCAACAGGTTCGGTTCATATTTTTCTTGGTACCGCCTTTGTGCTTAGTGCTTGTACCGCCTTGTGCGGTACGTAGAGGCCAGCTTCAAGTTCTGTCAGATTTATGCAGGTGGCACGACAATATTGCATGGTAAAATACGCTGTTACTTGTGACATATGATCAAGTTCTTCTTGCTACATTTACTAGTGGACCAATGATTCAGTCTATTCCCAATATGACGGAAGCAAGTCATGACCACCAAGTGCTTGGAATCTTGAAGCTGCACTTCTTCTTCGAGCAGCTCTATGTAACGTACGTACTCAAGTACTTGGACTGCAACCTTCCAGACAAGTTCTTCCTCTCGTGCACTACATCCTACTGTAAAATGCCTCCGCCACCCCTCGAAGCGGCTTCATCTCCCCGCGCTGGATGCCCAGTTTTCCATGTGTTTGATTCTTGATCTCTTTCTCGGCCAAGAGGCAGCAACAAGCGAGCATGCAGCTGACGCCTCAATGGCCACTTCTTTTCTTTTTCTTCCTCCAGAAAACAGCCCTTCTACAGTAGCTGCCCTAACTAAGGAACGTGCATTAGTACGGTACTTCTACCGTAATCCCCTCCTCCCAACGACGTCTTCGGCACAGCCGGCAATGTAGGTATGCATTGGACGTATTGACAGTTCAGCACACGTCACGAATCAGTTCCACGATAAAATGGTGCGTGTTATTCACCAGAGTCTCGGACTCCTTCACCTGAGCGACGAATCTGTCAAGACAACGAACGACTTCTTCAAAGAAAACTTTTTGACGAACGAGGTAGGCGTTGTCCTCGAGTGCTACGTCTAAGAGTACCAGATACACTGCACTATTTCATAGATTTGTACAGGCTTTTGAAGTATCTATCCAGTGATGGGCAATGCACGGATGGCATATCTTCCTCAACGGGACGGAAACGGAAAAAACTGCTTCATTCGGTTTAACTCTCTTAAAAAGAATCTGCAGTAATGATGTTGTTCCGACTTTCCCGCCAGCGGTTGTTCATGCGAGGTCCATGGTATTAGTCGAACCTTACCTCGGACAGCCCATTGTGCATTCCGGGAAAGCTGGATCAACGCCTCCAAGGGATCCTTCCATTGCTTCGAAGAAACGTACTCGACTTGACAAAGGTCCTCCTGACCGGACACTTGTCCGACAGCAACTAGCGCGAAAGCAGCTCCGGCTCCTTATGCAACGCGAGCGAGCGAGCGGGGACACGCGTGTCCTTGAGTGACGCGCGCTCCACCGAGGGACGAGAGACTGCGCAACCCGCAAGTCGCGGCGTCGGACGCCGTCGGAACTTTCACGAATGACGGAGAGGAAACGAACCCCGAGCATTGCACGGTCATATTTTGTGGCGAGTCGCAGTTGCTTCTTTTCTGCATTTATGATTTCATGCCGTCCATCTGTTCCTTGACATCATCCTGCTTAATGCATGTTGATCATGCGTCGCCTAAGAAACGCGTCTCCTGCCTTCGTGCATGCATAAGTGACGTACGTACGTCTGTATGTGCACATGCAGCGACTGTGGTTGTATGAGAAAATAAAGCACAATCGCATGCACAGTGGGAGAATGCATGGCTCGCTAACGGGAAATGTCAACGTCTCTATTTCTGTACTCATTTTCACGTCGCATGCATTTATGTCATACAACATGCTGAAGGAGGTAACGACATGACACGCATGTGTAAAAAGCAAAGAAGTTGCGTATTCTTAGTATCACTGAGCCACTCTGCCTGCAACTTACAGTACTCGGAAAGATTAATTTAGTGTGCTTCCCGACTACCGTGTGAGGTGGGTGAGATCCAACCGGATGCATTGAAGGCGAATTTCTCATCACCTGACTGACAGAGACGGCTCTTATGCCTCGTGTACATCCATGCATACACACCCAAGCGCATTTGCTTACTTGAAGGAAAATGCATTTTTATTTACTTCACCTTAGGATAGCCATCCATGATTTGTATCTTTCTATGCCTAAGACCAGTAGGAAGAACATTTAAAGTGAATGAACAAAGTGTCTTAGTGCAGACCTCCAAGCTCCGTTGATTCTTTGGCACTTACACATAACCTTGTAACATCTACCGCTCACTTGCATAGAACCGCGTCCACAACAGCTACGCACGTAGCTACTGTGACTTTGATTACATGTTTCGTTTTTGCCCTCTGAAAGCAGTACGGTCCAGTCTCACCCACTCTCTAGTCTTTAGATGAGGTGGTTGTGTCTGCGTGCGACATGTATCACACACACACACACAGACACACACACACATACACACTCACATGTACACCATGTGAGGGAAAATATGACAAAACAAAAAGCTTGAAGACCTCATCATAATTGTCAACCGCGGAAGTGGAGATGAACAAATGGCTAGAGGCACTTTTCGTCACGAAGCTGACTTGTCACGTTTATGTTACTGCCTGGGAAAGTTTCTCTGTCCGGGAGTTTAGTGTAGTACACACTACATATTTTGTGTGATGCTGATCATATGATACGTTTGAACGTACTGTACGAGACGCTTCCGCTCAAAGCGCATGCACGTACAGACAGAACACGAGGAGAGTCACTTTCATCCTGGATATGACAATTCATTCTGTACTTCTTCTGGTCCGTCAGTGTTACAACAGCGACTTTCTTGGGGTCTGGTGTAAAGGCAGGATTACGCGACACCCAGTCCAGCCATCGTTGAGGCCTCAGTCCTTCTGAAGGCCTAGAGAGACCTGCTGGGAGGACCGTTGCTGCTACCAACACGTGTCTCAGCAGTAGCAAACCTTACTCAATCTGGCACCCGCGTGCGCGTTGAATCGCCTTCGTAATCGCGAAGATACCAGTCTTTTGGCAACGTGCGACACCTTTTTTTGTTGTTGAATGAGGGTCTTTACAGCCCCATAAAGGGACCATGACTCGTGCTGTTTGCTACCTGTTTTCACAAGGGGACGGAGGAAATGCAATGCAATATTTCACGTCCTACTTGGGGCTACAGAACTGGCGAGATTGTAGTCACATTTTACTGGCTTCGTTTTTACATTGTCAACCCCTCAGTAGCCCACGCCAGGTTTAAATTAAGAAAAGAATAGGCCATTAGTCATCTTCTGAGAGAATGAAATCATTTGCCAGCAGTATCTAGGTGTGCGACCCCACAGCCTTAGGAGGAAAACTGCGCTTTTTTTCCACACATGTGTGGTGCAAAACCTCAGTCGAGTAGGAGCGGTGCGCTACCTCCAGTGGTTTGGTAGGGAAGGGAGAGGTGAAGTAATTGGCTTCCCCGGAAAACAGTGCAAGAGCATCCATTAGTTATAGAATATAAGTACATTTGGCCAATGCACTCAGCGAAGCATACTTTGAAGAAGTCGTTTTCTTCTTCTCGGCTCTGCACAAGACGACGCTAGCCGGCCCAAAGGCCCCAATTATGGAATGTTATTAGTCTTATTACGTACTTAGATGTGGCTAATCAAAGAACCTTGCTTCTCTTAGTAGATCACTTCATTTCATAGTTAGCTGGTCCGTATGTACGCGGATACTGTTACAATATACGTAAATGCACTGTCGGTACCGAGCTCTATTACGCAGCAGGCTGTGGTTATCAACTTTGTCAAGGCAGAAGAAAAGAAGTGCTGCGACAGCAACTTCGTGCGCGCTGCTTCATCCAGCTTGGTTTTTTTTTTTTTAAAGTGAAAAGACTGAACAAGACCTGGCAGAGGATTCAGGTAGGAGATTGGATTGCTGCAGAGGCTATTAAGAGGTTGTAGATAACTTTTTTATCGTATTTCTATCAGGCATGCACAAAAAAGTAGTGGTGGAAAAAGAAGAAAAAAGTGTAAAGAAAGCAACATAAAGGTGGAAGGCGTAACAGATCATCGAGCGAGACAAAAACCAGACTGTTGAGACACCAGAGCTTCCTCATTATCTCGTCAAGGAGCTCGCAGTGGTGCAGCATACGTGGGCTCGATCGATTTTTTTGTAATCAAGAGCAGCAGAAAAGAGCGACACTTTAAACTTGGTCAAGCAGAACTTTCTCAACACCTCCAAACATTGACGTGTTGTTCGGACGTACGTATTAGTTCAGTAAGAACGTATAAGTTGTCCTTCCTCCTCTTGTACTTCATGCAAACCCTCCCCGTAAGTAGCTATCGACTCGCCGTCGTGCAGAGCACGTCTTGAGGTGCGACAGACGAATTTAGTTCCAGTCTCGCCCATCTCCATCATGTCTGTGTGGTCGTAGTATGGGCGAGGCCTTAATTCTCTTATGGGACGAAATGAAAAAGTGCAAAATCACACAAAAGACAAGACAAAGATTGCCTGGGCCAAGTTTGTTGAACCTACAGTGTTGTACTGCACTGTACATGAGACGCATGTAGTGGATGCAGTGAGCTGCGAAAAGGGGGCAAGAAAATCTCACTTCATACACAATGTACATGTCTAGAAAAGAATTTTCATATAAGGAGGAGTGTCTGTCTGAGCATGTGTCTGTATCGACAGAGTGGCTGGTTTCGTGACAGCTAAAGGCTGTCAGGGAAGCAACCTCGTATCCCCCGTTCGTTAACAATGGGTAGGTCCCAGAAAATGCATGATTGAATAAAATACATGGCAAAAAGTGTTGTTAGAGGCCCTTTGAAGACGGGAGGTAGCTGGACGTTTTGCCCTTTTGGGCTTCTCGGGGTTCAGGTCAGCCAGGGTTGACCAGTCACTGCTCATAATGATCTATGCGATGAACGCCTGGCCACGTTACCACTTTCCAAAAGGAATGACTTAAGTGACAGGAGCCTCGAACAATTCGCCGTTATTCTCGCCTGAGCGGCGATCCGACAGTGTCAATTTCACATGAATGCAGCAACTGGAGGAAACTTTCTGGCCTACGGTGGGTAGCGATATTGTACCTACGCATTTGTTGTGCTATTAAATGCATAGCTGGCGTTCAAGATTCCGTGACTTCTTACTGTTTCCTTCTTGACTTTACCGATGAAAAATGTGCCTCGCTCTTGCCCCTAATCTTACACTTGGACGCTCAACTGAAACGAACGGATACGGAAATGCACACCCGAAGCAACAGCTCGTGTACGCATTAGAACCTGATATCCGTCGGGTGTCTGCGGCAGACACGAAAAAATCGGATGTTATGGATCTTGGTGAAGTCAGCACAAGGAAAAGGATGGCAAAATGTCAAATTGTCTCTGAAGTCGCTGCGGGTCCAGTTCCTTGTGGCCAATTTGCTTACCTTCCGAAATATCACATCACGATCAAAAGCTGCCGTCTGAAACATCTCTCCTCCTTCGTTGCCACTAAATCATTTGACTTACAAAATATTACCTTCAAAAGGTGTCCGACAAAAGTCAGGTGCAGAAAAACTTGTTCACGCCATTCAGCATCATTTACAGTAGGGGCGATGAAGGGGGTTGGTGGTTGTTTCGCAGTCTCCCCACGTGGCATAATAAATAAGTGCTGTGCTCTTTCTATGCATGTACTCGACTTTTTTTTTGCTTTGTCGTTAGAATGAGGAACTCCCCCTCTTCATTTCAGATATCGCATTTCCTGAATGCGCTGCAACTCAGTATCAGATTGATGTACAACGATAAGGGGGAATGTATTGCTTTAGCGATATGAACCGCATGTGAGTCCTAGTGCAAGTAGCATCGCCGAGATCGCTGCGTGAAAGCTGACCGTCTATTCGGAACCATCGTATCGAGATGAGTAAAGGAGTGATCTGCCGATATTTTAACAACAGTCATGAAAGTTGGAACATGCCTACAATGCGGTGTGTGTGAAGAATCTGGGGGTCTAGGATGAGCTAGAAAGACCGCAAAGAGGCAAACGAAGGGTAGAAAAATTGTCTCTTCCAAGAAGGAAGAGAAAGAACTTTGTTTCCGCATTGTTGGTTACGATCTTTTGATTACCAGCTTCGCTGAGAGGCAGACAGCAGACTCTCTTCATTCCATAATAACGCAAACATGCACTTACCGTTACTTATGGCAGGCCATCCGCACTACTACAGTACGTATGTACGTACTACGTGCAGTGCATACGTACACACCCCAAACAGTACGTAGAAGCTGACAGAACGGAAGAAGATCGTTGCTGTTATTGCTCTTGCGGCAGATGAAGGAATTTGACGTGAGACATTGCTTGTCTCAGTTCCGTCTCGCCTCTCTATGAAAAACTGTGTCATTTTGGACTGTTGATACAGTGCTGCAGTCTGGACCGTGCGTGCCCACTTGTTAACAGGCATCAGCTCGCACTCAAACAGGGAGAGATCACGCAGTCTTTATCAATTGAAACATGAAAAGGTAGAGAGACTTGGGCATGATCAGCTTTTCAGTTCCCCACTACTTTGTTGGCTGGTGATTTCAACGCGTAAGAAGCCACCCACCCACAGACACACTTACCCTGGAGTCTGATGAGAAGAGTGACGTGTGACGCTAAGTTTAGGGAGATGAAGACGGAAAAGATCACTTCCAGCGAAAAAAAAAGTCCTCTGTCTTATGAAGATCTGGCTGTTTCGCTTCTCCAGCAGTGAGGAATGCCTTCTTGCTCGCGTGAGACCTGTTGCCGGAATGGTTGGTTGTTGCCTCGGAGAGTTTCTTGACGGTGAGGGAGAGAGTCTTTCCCCCTCCCTTGTCATTTTCCCCCAGTGGAGCGCCCGCTGCCTCGCTCGCTCGCTCGCTCGCTTGAAAAAAGAGGGCAGCGACTGCCTGGCAGGGTGGGTGGGTGGCTTGGCAGCGGCAACATCGCGTGTTGCTGGCTTTTGCTAGACCACACCAGGGAATACTTTCTTCTACTGGACCGAAAACTCTCTGCTCTGTATGGTCCAGAGTAGGAAAGATCAGTATGGTCATATTAAATATGCTTGTGTCTCTTGCACTGAAGACAAGGTCCCACTATTCTCATGCATTCCCTCCTCCATTTTAGGTGTGGTACGACTTAAGAATCCATGTGAAGTTACGGTAGGGGGGGGGGGGGAGGAGGGGTGCGCGGGGAGGAAGCCCCTCTTTCTCTGACGGCAGCAACGTAGTTTTTCCATTTGCTCGCGTCGTCGCCGACAACACCATCAATGCTACCAAATGCAGAAACACACGCGCGCTCACACGCGCGCACACGCACGCACGAAGCAACACGTGAAGCAACAGTAGCGGCAGCAACTAAAAAAAAGAGGAAGGGAAGCAAGTAATGTTTCCTTGCTGCCTGTCTGCGTGCTTGCTCAGTAATGTCTCTCACACATTTTCTCTCGGGTTCGTTGCCTTTTCCCCTTGAAGTAAGAGAGACGTTTCTGTCTCCAACGCACCTCACTGTACTGCACGCTCTGCCAAGACGGTTGTTGTGGTGGTCCAAAGCGCATATCGTACATTGCGATAGTTCTGCACAACCGCAATAAATAGCTTTTTTAAGCAATTTGTGTCTTGCAGTCTTTTCTTACTACAGACTATTGAGTAGCTTAAGAAGCTCTGGGTGAGGTAAAAGCTGTTGGCATGTTGCCCGGCGGGTTCCCCTGAAAAGAATTTGTACGTGTCTGGATAGAAAACTGTGGGAAATTGTACCAGCCAATAACGCTGCTCATCACGCCTTCGTGCGGCTTGAGTGCAATGTCCGTCCTCCTCATTGTCCAGGTCTTGACGTCCGTTTTAACATGCCCGAACATCCTATGCTTAAAAGGAGGAGTCCGCGTCTGCCTCTCAATATTGCAACTCTTCCGGGATCGTAGGCTGGACCGATTTGGTACGTGTACGGACACTAGTTTCATGTACATATGAATTTGGGTCTTGTTCGAGGGACATTTTGACTAGTTGCAGTGCGTGGATCAGACTGACGTTGGGGGAATATTTGGAACCATAGTGTAAATCTATATTGGTACTAACGCATCTTCAATTTCTACAAGTGCCCACCGAAAGATCAGCGCATCCGATGTCAGGAACATTGTCAATAGAGTCTTAAACAAGATACCATTGATATGAAGCACAATGTAAAGGTAGCACCTAACACTGGGTGGGGTCCAAAAAATGGGTTTCAAGAGTGAAACTTGGGGAGTAACAATAGCTCTGTGGTGAACCAATTGAGATCAAACCGGGGGGAGGCAAATCTAGGATGGGTGTAGCCAAGAAAATGCTTAAATGAAGTACAGTAGAGTTTCGAAATGAAAATATGAGTGCGCAACTAAATTACTCTTATACCGAGCCCCCCCCCCCCCTCTGAAAGTGCTATCAGGTCTTGAAAAGCATATATATTCACTGCAGTCCTCCTGAAGTTGCGCATTTTCCGAGTCAAGTGTGATTCGCGCGCCATCAATGCTGCTGTCCAGTGTCGTTGCAGCCTTTTGAAAGTCAAATTCACTTAAAAATCTCATGCCTTTGGAAGAATATATACTTTTCTTCGGCAAGAGGCAAATAGTTTGTATTCCTTTTTGAATCAGTTCTTCGTTCAATCAGTTCCGTGTATATCATCGAACCGGAGTTGTTTTTAAAGAGACAAGTTTTGTCTGCAGCAGGATTATTCTTATTTCGAAGGTCGACTGTAATGCTGATGTGGTCAAAGTTGCTCTTTGTAGGAAAGCAATCACTAATTTCCCCCCGAGTGGTTGACTCGAAGAAGCTATTTGTTTTACTGATGTGGCCTCCCGAAATACGGTTTTTTCCAGAAGCAGGTATGCTGTAAGCCCTGCGGCAGTGTGCTTGTAGTACATGTGTCGATGTGGAGCATGTTTAATGCTACGCCTGTGCACGGAGGATTTGGCCGCAAGTGCAGAGGGAGTTAGCATATCAACGTCCACGGTGCATGTACTTGAATACATATGACGTGCACAATTGAATAACCATACACGTGTGACTGTAGGTGACAGTTTGCGTACGAAGAACTGAGAGCTACTGCTCCAGAAAGGGATTCCTACGATTGGTGTTTCATTTTTCACTCATTGGCTACAGCCTTCTAAAGAATTTCCTCTGCTCCCTGTAGCCAAGTATGTAAAGGACCAAGTTTCAGGCTGTCTTTCTGTCGAAAAGCCATGACTTTTTCAAGTAAGGGTACTTGTGAACATTCTAAGAAAAGTGTACGCGAATTGTACTGAACGCATTATTCGCACGTAAGCAGCCACTGCATCAGAAGAAAACAAGGCCTGAGTTTTTGTTATCATGCTCTCCTCCTGCCTTCTGCATATGTGACCGCTATACATCCTGTGCCTCTGCCCTTGAGATGTCACGGTATAAAAGGAGGCAACCCGACTATTTCGCTGCGATATCTCTTTGAAAGCCTGCTGTAAACCATGAACCTATTCGCACCTGTCCTAGTCCTTCACATTTTGGCCGTGGTATGGGGGGACAGTTGCCAAAAGCAGTTCCAAGACTGCTTAAGGTTAGCCACACTCAAGCTGCAGACAGGAATGGCCAGCGCATATTCAAACGATGAGTATCAGGTATCAGACTCGCCAACATTTCGTGCCGTCAAGGCATGCAACAACTGTAGAGTAGGTACAAATTTTCATTGACAACAGAGCGCACTAAGTAGGTCGTGTCCATCTTTCTCCGAAATGACCAGGCGCTATGATTCTTATATTCCGTGTACGGACATAGCAACTTGTCTGCGCCGATATGTCCGCCAACTCCGCCTGTGTGTGGCTCCTGAAGCCATGCGGCCGTCGTCGAGGCCAGCGGGGAAACGTTGCCGAGATCCGCCGGTATCGCACGGGCCTCCTCAACCAGCGCGCCACCTACTTCGAGCGGTTGATGCGGAACGGCAGAATTCGCGTGGATGACTGCGCAGCAATCCAGGAACTGGATCAAGAGACGAGGGAGGACAAGGTGAGAGCAGTCATATTCATCTTGCTATTTGTCGCTTCACCGTCCATGAGTGTGCATTAATAGGCGATGGAGGAAAGGTACTCAGCACAAGAAAGGAGCGAAAGGATGGCTGAGGAAGAAGAGAGCGGTTGCACAGAAAAAGAGGTAGAACACACACCTTTACAGGGTGGAAATTAATTAGCAATACAGTAACTTCAAGTGCTGTTTCATCCAATATAATTAGTGTAATTAGGCTGAATGTAAATTGTTTAGGGTCAGCTTCCCCCCCCCCCCTTTGGTCATAAATTATTGCAATTGCGTTCTCCTGCACGGCCATGGAGGCCGGGCGAACATCGAGCATACCTCCTGTAAGAACAAGTTCCTGGCAATTGGCACAGGAGGAAGTCAAATTCGATGAAATTCGGCTTAGGGTTAAGGAAATGTATAATATTAGAGCGGACTCTGCTGCTCTGGAATATATGTTCACTCAGTTTTTTTATTTCATCATAGCTGTACTTCTGGCCAAAAAATTTGTATCTTTCATTATTTCCACCCTGTTCGAGTATCAGTTAAGAGTGGTTTGAATTCACAACAGCTCCATTTTTACTTAAAGCATCGCCACTCTCGGTATGAGTTCAACGCCTGCAGCGCCCACGCTGTGCGCACTGCCTTGGCCTCAGTCAGAGACGATCAAGTCGACGACGCAGGCAGCGATGCTGCTTGCAAGGCTCTCGACTTTGTCAAGTGGGTCTGCAGGCCCCTGTTGGACGAATGTCTCTCGCCCGAAGAGGCAGACAGCGTAAGAATCATTTCTGTTCCTGTTGTAGATAAGTGCTCTTTAGACATTCTGCTCTAACAGATGTTGGACGAACATGTCCGAGGACACGAGGAGTTCTTCTCCGAGAAGCTATCGTGGGGATTTGACGCATCCTACCATTGTGGTGTCCAAGATCCTTGAACAAAAAGTCACCTTCCCGCTTAAAAGCATTGAGTGTGGACGAGTCTTGATACACAAGAACGTATGAGAGATGCTGTACATGTAGGTACATAGTGTACGTACAACAGTATGTCCGCCATCCGCATCACTGGAGCTTCAATGATTATCACATTTGTGGCTCGTTCTACTTACGATACTGCCTATTACTCCGACTCACTCCAGACTTGTATGACTACAACTCCTATTTTTTCGGTTTGTTAGTGTCTATTTGCTTTCCATCGAAGTCTAAAATTTCGCTCGTACTCCTCCACCTCCTCCTCAGTCCTCCAGAGTGACGTGCCTAAACAGGTGAGACATGGACTCTTTGTTGTGAATCCGCCTGATGGCCTCGGCCAGCAAGATAGAGATGTCAACTGTCTTGATCTTATGGCACTGGAGCTTCTGGAGGTCGTGGGGGACGGTGTTGGTCACAACAACCTCGTCTATTGGCGACTCTTCGATGAGGCGCGGGGCCTCTTTCGAGAGGATCCCGTGTGTAGCCAAGGCGTAGATTTTGTAAGCGCCACGCTCCTGCAAAATGTATTTGCATCACCTTAGTTGTTCGCCTCCCTCAGTCACTAAATTGATTACAACGCATACCTTAAGTACCACCGCAGCATCTACAAACGATTGTACGTCATCGATCAAGTCGTCAACCATGATGGCAATCTTGCCCCCCACGTCACCGACCACGTTCATTGGAGGCTTCTCCTTGGCGGTCAAGGGAGGAAGGGTGGCGCCGACAGCAGTTACTCTTAAATATGTGTGCTAGTTCTATATATCACTTCTCTGGCGACAAAAGTCCTCAATACCTTCCAGCAAGAGGTGGCGGCGGTGGACTGGCTCTCCCGTCTAGCTCGTCCTCGTCTCCTTCCTTGACCTCCCCGTGAATGACTGCGATTCCTAGGCGCAGGCGTTCAGCGTAGGAGGTAGCCCGCCGGGCGGCCAAAGGGTTCTTCGCGACGATAACCGCGTTGCGGTAGTCGGGGATCTGTATATAAGCAGAATTCATTAGCACAGTACATGGATGATAGTTTGCTTTTACACAGCAATCAGCAGCTCGTGACTTATGCCACCAGTTGGAGTAGGGCGTCAACTACTGGGAGTATGAATATCAAGCGAGTCGCAAGATTGTTAACGTTGCTGAACGTCTCCCTGGTAATCACGTCATTTCTCATTAATACGAGCAAGAGCAATGAAGCCACGATGAGATTGATGACACGCTTGAGAAAGGAGGAGCGCAGTCAGTCAAGCCATACACAAGAGCAACACACACGCGCACACACATACACACACATTATGGTGGTGCAAAGGATCGTACGCTTTCTTGTATGTATCGCACAAGAAATGGCGAGGCCCTCAAGTTGTCAATCGGACAGTCGAAGAATCCCTGGATCTCTTTCTGAGGCAGATCCATGGTGATAACGTGGGTTAATCCAGCCCTGACCATCATCTTGGCAAGCAGCTTGCACGTAATAGCTCCCCGAGACACCATTTTACCTGAGAAAAATGTCCAGCTTATTAAGCAAGTAGCCCAAAGGCAAAGGAAATGACGACGACAGGAAGAGAGAATAGCTAATTAGACGTTCCATGCTTCAGTAGACGAACAGCCACGTCATAAGTTTTGGGCGACCGTGTGAGAGCACTTGAAGCAACACCACGGACACGACTGGAGAGGGAGTCGAGCGTTAATTTTGGTCCAACCTGTCCCAGAGGATTTTTTGGACATAGCGTCGCTATCACACCTCAGAAGGGAGTCTTTAGCACATCCCCCTTGCTTCTACGTAGAAGTTCAGATATTTCACTGAAGAAATACTGTACGTGTGGGATGAAAAATTCACGTGCACCTTGTACGTAGTTCCAGGTCTCTATCTAGAGGATCCGTCAGCTCAACTGTGTCGCTCGGCAGTAGCGCCAAGATGAAGGAGGATGTCAGAATTGCTGGCAACATCTTCCGGAAGCGCCTGACGGCTGTACTCATCACCAAAGGTGACCAAACAGAAAGAATAAATCCCAGGAATTGACATCAAATTTTTCGCCGTGCACAGTAATTTTTCATGTGATACCATTGAGCTACGGGACTCTGTCAATTCTATCTTGTCACTTAGCCCAGACGCGTGGAATGGAGAAGAAGTGCTTGCATATCAATTCCGATGTAGCTAAGCAAATGAGCCAGGATAACTGCAAATGTTTGTGAGGCTAAGGAAACTGACCTCTTTCCTGATTTTTGACCAGGAACAGTCTTTTGATCATTTGACGCAGCAGCCAGATCGCAAGCAAAAGTAACAGAGTACGCAATTGGCAAGAACAGGAGCACTCTTTAAAAGATGGAGGAACTTAGCTCTACAATGAACCAATGGATGCTAAAACAGAGATTTCTGGGCAAAACGCACAGTCGAAGTGCTACCACAAAGAGCCTCAATTTCGTGTGGGCGCTTTTGTGCCAGACCGCCGAAGGTAGCGAGTGCACCAAGGAGAAGAAGGCAGACAGCGAATTGATGACAAGAAGCCCCGTAAAAAAAGCTCGTCTAATGAAGTGATGGAGGAGAAGAAAATGCCACACCACATTTCCTGCAACTCGTCTATCGGACTGATGAAGAGAACTAAAAATACACGGAGAATTTGCTGATTTGCTGTAGCACGAATTTTTAAGCTTAAGATCTTAGCAGACTTTGCAGGGTACTCACCGCCTCACATATATATTGAATGAGAAAAGGTGACGCGCGCACGTTGTCGATGGCGCAGTCGAAGAACCCAAGGCTCTCCTTAGAGTGCAGGTCGACAGTTATAATGTGGTCGAAGCCGGCCTTGACCAGCATCTGGGAGAGCAGCTTTAGGGTGATGTTGCCCCGACGACGCATCTTGGCTAATTGTTCAAAAGTGTCACGCGGTATTAGTACATCAGCCAAAACAACCACAAACTAGTAATGTTAACTATTAAGGGTCACAATGCACTTCAAAAAGTATCCTCTAGACTTAGTGTTTAGATTGTTTGGGCCGTCCGAGTGGATGGGAAGGCTTTTCACAGTGACAATTGACAAAACACTCTGAAGGGATGTAGCTGCCTACACTGTTTGCTGTACGGAAGGTAGGGTATGACTCCTGTAATGTTTCTGGCCGTGGACGTCTTGCATGCGTAGGCTGTGATCAACAGCTCCATAACCACGTTGTTCACGTCCCTAGAGATGGAAGGGATGGTGGCAAAAAAGGAACGTAACTACGCACTTGCATGAGGGGATGCAGTTCAATGCAGTATCTACAATACGTGATGCATGCAGGGTGCGGTTGTTTGTGACGTACAAGCGTGGTCTCTAACTTACTTTGCCTGCTGTACGGCATGTAGGGGATGACTCCGATCACTCTGTTGCAGGATGAGGACTTGCACGCGTAGCACATGATGAGGAGCTCCATGATGCTGTCATTCACTTCTCTGGGAGGGAAAGTTAGTGTGGCGTTAATAAAACAAGAGCGACAGAGTTGAGGTCCTGTTAGAAGCTTAGAGGGTGGTAAGAATTAAAGTAGCTATCAGATAGGTGGTGCGAAACAACTGGCACGTTCTGTCTGCACTCATCACATATGCATTCTTACTTTGTGCCTGTCTGTATGACGTAGACGTCCTTTCCACGGACGGACTCGTGAATCTCGACCATGGTCTCTCTGTTGGTCTTGTGATAAACTGAGTTGTCACCCAGGCGTACATCAAGGTGTCTAGAAGAACAGCAAGAATCGTGACAATGAAGTCACTGACAGCCGATGAGAACTTACTTAGCAATCGCGGAGGCCAAGTCTTGGTGGGAGTTTCCGGACAAGATAATCATGCCTCGTTGGTCCATCCTAAAGGCAGGCAATACGATATGATGCGTTGGTTAACGAAGAGTGAAACACTTGTGTAGTTTGATCGATATCCAGCATTCATTGTTCGTAATGTACCTATAGCGTAGACGAAACAGAGTCAAGTGTAACGCCCTCAGTCGCTAAGAGACAAGCAGGCAGACAAGAAACCCGTTTCTGAAGCTACCAGTAATACGGCCTTTGATTACATATGTTCATGGACACGCAGCCCTCGCTCAGCATCTGCACAAGGCCTTGGTCAGTCAATTTGATTCACTTAGTTAGTGTCATAATTCCCTCTTTTTCAGCGCCATCGAAGCTGACGTGGTTACTGTCATTTAACCCCCTGGCCTTCAATCTCGTTCAAAGACTAGTGTCAGGTGTCAAAACAGAACTGATTCCGACAAACAGCTCAATCTGGTCACTATGTAGTGGTCATAAGCAGCATTTCTAAGTTCTCATTCATTACTGTGGACGCCGCTTTGCTGGACCAAGGACAAATGGATCGGACGCCTGAAAGGGCCCAAAGATCCAGAACTAAAACAAATGCACTGGTTTTTTTTTTAAAGTAAATCATACTGCTAAAGGGGCCAGTGCAAGTGACATCGGGTGGATGCGAGGGCCCAGAAGTTGCCAGGATGAGGTACAGAATTTTGCGTGTCGAAGCCTATATGATATTTCTGCAGCTTGCTTGGCAACTTAGCTCACTCAGCAAAAGCTGCTGCAAGAAATGGCGTCTAAACGTTGACACCATTCAATGCCCCTGGCCAATTTCCAGCCATTTGCTACCCCTGACGTAGTCATTATGGTTAGAAAAGCAAGGTGCTTAAACTCATTTTGCCATTTTGAAATCCGATTAGTTTTTGCGATGAGTACATGAGGATGGTGCCGGGGACAAAGCCGATGACAATTTAAATCCAACAATTCAAAACAAAGTTGTTTCAATGTGACGCGAGAATTTTTCCTTTATTAATGATTTTTTCTTCTGCGCAAAAAAATCGCCACTTTTTAAGGCACATTCGTGGCCATCAATTTTATGAGTGAGCGAGGGGCAGGGAAACACACGAAAAAAGTACTTTTTTCACGCACCTTTTGTAGAAGGGTAAAAAAATGCAGGCATTTTTTACACCCTCGATTCTTCCAAAGAATGCAGATGACGAATGTAGATTGAGTGAAAGAAATTCTTTTTTTTTGCAGAAGGCCTCATCATCTTGTCGAAATGTGTATTGCACAAAAATTTACACAAAATTGACGAGACTGGGTCAGATTTTTAAAATTCCCAAATGAACAAAAATGTGAGACTCTGAGGCGTCAGTTGACACGAGCACACCTCTGTGGTTGACTAGAAATTAATATTTCTGTTGTCAGTCCTTTCTGGGACATACTGTACTTTTCCTATATCTTCTTATTTCAAAGAAAACATACGTTGTTGCCCTTTATGGCTCAGTAGGAGGATAAAAAACCAGGATATAAAGTTACTTTACAGCTTTGGTTTTTGCTGTACAGCCTCGTATTACCTTGCCTCCAATACAAAAGTAAACCACAAGCCCCTAGTAAACATTCTAGCAGTCCAGTTGGTCTGTACCAAAAATACCCTGGTGAACAGTGCAGCATAATTTTCCGGGAATACAGCAGTTGTTTTGTCAACCCTGGGCCCATGAATTGGAGCTGCAGTCCCAAAAATGTAATTTGACAAGAAAAAGTTTGAAAACATTGAAATTCCCGAACGTATTAGGGGTTCAATCTCAATCAACAGGGGCCCGTCTATCTGGGGATCAATGCCTCTCAGGGTCAAACGTCTATGGTTTGTCCTCAGCACTATCTAGAATCTTCCCTCTGGAACGGGATGTCCAACCCACCCATCCCAGGGCAACCTTGAGTTCCTGTCAAGACACACAAATCACGCCACCAGCTAAACATGATTCACTGTCCACACCTTGGTCCCGGGGATGTCCTCTCCTGTCAAGGATCACGGTCTGGGAATCTGGACAAGTCTTGCTTCGCTGCACAGCTCCTCCACGGCGTAGACGGCTCGATTGGACCTCGTCCTGCTGTCGCTGCTGCTGTTTAGTTCAGCTGCTACGTAGCAGGCGAGGAAGCAGGAAAGAGGAAAGTGTACGGAGAGCGCAACGGAAAAACTGCTCGAGTAGATATGTAGCAAGACAGACATCCCTGTGTATTTGATGCTTTACAGCGCTCAGCATGCTGTTTTGTACAGAAAAAGGATCAATTAAATGATGAAGAAGCTCTGTTCATTCAATCTTTTGCCTGTCCGTGTACTTCCAGACGTAGATGGAAATGGAAGAGGCCAACGAGCACCACGCCAGGTACGGCACGACGAGCCATCCCGCGGTGGCGTTGACAGAGTAGGACTCCTTCCTGGTGACCGCCACCGTCAGAGTGCCGACGTCGAGTGCAAGCCTGATCTACCCCCTCGCTCGCCGCCTCCTCCGTCGTAGCGGCCCGCCAGAACCTGGAGGAACGTCCGCTCACAGAGAAAAATCCGGCTGAGGCTTTCTGGGTCGTTCACCCTCGACGCCATGGAGATCAAGAGGTGAGAGAAAGCGTCGGTGGTCGCCGCCAGGCCACTTATGCACTATCCTCTCGACGCAGGTTACGTAGCTCAGGAAGCAAGGAGTTATGCCCCAGACACAAATGGGAAAAGTGGAGCCCCCGCCGGAAGACATGCGCGAGACGCGTCTCATGCTCGACGGCGCAGGGCGTGGGAGGGAGTTCTCCATGCGCTTGAAAGAGCAGGAGAAAGCCTCATTGGGTCGGCTGCGGGATTTGGCCGCCGCTAACCTGTGACGCCTACATGTCAGCATTCAGTATTTAAAAAGCCTGAATAAAATTGTTCATGTTTAATTCATGTTGAGCATGGTCCCCAACTTCATTCGAATCGCCTCCAGTTTCTTCCTTTCATTGTCGTCCAGATCCAGCGGTGCACAGGTGTCATTGGAACTTCCGTTGGCGCCGCCATCATCGATGGGTAGCATCATGGTGCGTCCATTGCCTAAGGGGATGGGAAGCAACATGGTGCTGTCCCATTCCTCAGCCTTCTTGGCCTTGCTGGCGGTCCTGGCACGTCCAGTGGTTGGCGGTGCTCCGCGCCGTGATGAGGCTTTGATGGCCGTAGACTGTGCCAGGGGTCCAGCATAGACGGGACTCCCACTCAGCGAAACAAG